>Ga0335079_10000072_pt1 | contig 115620 bp, 118 predicted proteins | sample Lox_Sample_33_FD_206719 | JGI IMG/M metagenome (GOLD analysis project Ga0335079, IMG submission 206719) | Soil microbial communities from Loxahatchee National Wildlife Refuge, Florida, United States - Lox_Sample_3.3 | ecosystem: Environmental > Terrestrial > Soil > Wetlands | place: USA... | reverse complement strand
CAGCATCGACGACGTGGGCGTCGCCGTTGCCTTCCTGGCGCACGACGCGGCGCGCCTGATTACCGGGGAAACGCTCTACATCGACGGCGGCTACCACATCATCGACTAGTGTCCCGATTCCGAAGTTCGCATGACGAAACGGCCAAGCTCAGATGCGAACTTCGGAATCACGGGGACACTAGAAACTCATTGAATCCAGGAGCTGCCGCCGTCGCCCGCCATCGGCCCATCATGCTTGCTCAATCCGCGTCTCGGCTTAAGCTGAGGAGCGGACGGAGGAAGGGCATGAGAGGCAGATCAATGCAGGCAGGCTCGGCCGCACCGGCCGACCGATCGTCGAAGCCGGCAGCGTAGAGCGCCTGCCCGGCAAATGAGTGAAGCGAGAGCGAGGGATGCGTCTGCTGGCCTGATCGGTCAGGCGATGGAGCGCTTCGAAGATGCGGCGCTGCTGACGGGATCGGGCCGCTACGCCGACGATCTCCCCGTACCGGCAAATACGCTCCACGCCGCCATCTTGCGTTCGCCGCATGCCCACGCCGAACTTGTTGCGATCGACGCGAGCGCCGCGCTCGCGCTTCCGGGCGTGTTCGCCGTGGTCACGCGCGATGACGTGCAACGTTGGACGCGTCCCTTTGTCGTTGGCGTTAAGCAACCGATGCAGCATTGGTGCCTTGCGGTCGACCGAGTGCGCTATGTCGGCGAGCCGGTGGCGATGGTGGTGGCGCGTGATCGCTATCGTGCGGAAGATGCGCTGGAGCTCATCAAGGTCGAGTACAAGCCGCTGCCGGCGGTGGTCGAGACGCGAAGCGCCGCCGGCGCCGATGCGCCTCCGCTTCATCCGGCGGTCGGCGGCAACGTGGTTTCCGACCGTAGGTTCCGATACGGCGATCCCGAGCGTGCTTTTGCCGAAGCCGAGCATCGCGTCGCTCTCGACGTCGAATACCCCCGCAATTCCTGCACGCCGATCGAATGCTTCGTCGTCCTCGCAGAGTGGGATCCGGCCGAAGGCGGTTATGACGTGATGGCCAACTTCCAAGGGCCGATGACCATGCATCCGGTCATGGCGTTGGCGCTCAAGCTGCCGCCGAACCGCTTGCGCCTCAGAACGCCTCCCGATTCCGGCGGCAGTTTCGGCGTGAAGCAGGCAATATTCCCTTACATCGTGCTCATGGCGGTCGGGGCACGACTGACAGGGAGACCCGTGAAGTGGGTTGAGGACAGGCTTGAGCATCTCGTGGCCGCCAATTCCGCCACCAATCGCGTGACCAAAATCGAAGCGGCCGTGCGGCGCGACGGTGTCGTGACCGCTCTGGATTGGGACCAACTCGAGGATTGCGGCGCCTACTTGCGTGCGCCGGAACCGGCAACCCTCTACCGCATGCACGGCAACATGACGGGCGCCTATGCGATCCGGCACATCGCGATCCGCAACAGGGTCGTTCTCACCAACAAGACGCCGACCGGCCTGAACCGTGGCTTCGGCGGCCCGCAAACCTTTTTCGCTCTGGAGCGGCTGATGCAACGGATCGCCGTCGAGCTGGGGCTTGATCCGCTCGATGTGATCCGCCGCAATCTGGTGCCGTCCGGATCCTTTCCCTATCGCTGCCCGGTAGGCGCGTTGCTCGATAGCGGCGACTTTGGGCATGCGCTCGAAGTGGCCGTGGCGGAGGGCGATCTCGCGGAACTGAAACAGCGCCGCGACGAGATGCGCGGCGAGGGTCGCCTTTACGGCATCGGGTATGCGGTGGTGATCGAGCCCTCGATCTCGAATATGGGATATGTGACCACGGTGTTGACGCCGGAGGAGCGACGCAAAGCCGGACCCAAGAACGGGGCGCAGGCAACCGCAACGGTGGCTATCGATCCGCTCGGCAGTGTCAGCGTCGTTGCGGCGTCGCTGCCGCAGGGGCAGGGACATCGCACGGTGCTGGCTCAAGTGGTCGGCGAGGCGCTGGGCATCGATCCCCGCGAGGTACGCGTCGCCGTCGATCTCGATACCGTCAAGGATGCATGGTCGATCGCGGCCGGCAATTATTCGAGCCGCTTCGCTGCCGCAGTCGCTGGAGCCGCGCATCTCGCCGCGATGCAAATGCAGAAGAAGCTGGCGCGCATTGCCGCGCCGCTCCTCAACGTGCCGCCGACGGAGGTGCGTTTCGCGAGCGGCAAGGTTTTTGCGGCAGGCAACCCCGACAATGCGCTGAGCTTCGGGCGCGTCGCCGGCACCAGCCATTGGTCACCGGGAAGCCTGGGTGAGGCCGAGCCGGCGCTGCGCGAGACCGTGTTCTGGACTCCATCCCAGCTCGCCGCCCCCAACGAGGCGGATGAAATCAATAGCTCGGCTGCCTATGGCTTCATCTTTGATTTCTGCGGCGTGGAGATCGACCGCGAGACTGGCCGGGTCCGCATCGACAAATACGTCACCATGCATGACGCTGGTAGACTACTGAATCCGGCGCTGGTAGATGGCCAAGTGCGCGGCGGCTTTGCCAATGCGGTCGGCGCCGCGCTGACGGAGCAATTCGTCTACGGCGAGGATGGCAGCTTCCTTTCCGGTACCTTCGCCGACTACCTCGTGCCCACGGCTTGCGAAGTGCCGAACCCGGTCATCCTGCATTTGGAAACGCTTTCGCCGGTGACGCCACTCGGCGCCAAGGGCGTGGGCGAAGGCAATTGCATGAGCACCCCTGTCTGCCTTGCCAATGCGGTTGCCGATGCGTTGGGCATCGCTGACGTGACGCTGCCCGTGACGCCCGCGAAGCTGATGGCACTGATCGCCGCTGAAGATAGGCCGCCGGCAACTGCGCGCGCCCGTCCCGTCCCAGTGGCTGAGGAGCGGCGCCGCGGACTCACGGGAGAAGGTAGGGTCACCGTGCCGGCGCCGCCCGAGCAGGTGTGGCGCACGTTGCTCGACCCGCGCGAGCTCGCGGCGGTAATTCCCGGCTGCCATGCCCTTGAGGCGGTTGGACAGAACGCATACCGCGCCGACCTGGCTATTGGCGTGGGACCGGTACACGATCGTTATGATGCACACATCCGGCTTGAGGATATCGTTGAGCCGCGGTCGTTCAGACTCGCCGGCGAGGGCATTGGGGCACTGGGTCAGGCGCGCGGCGAGGGACTGGTGGAGCTTTCGCCCACAGCGGGCGGGACGAGCGTCAGATATCGCTATTCCCTCGAGGTCGGCGGCAAGGTGGCGGCCGTTGGTGGGCGCATGCTCGACGGGGCGGCGAAGCTGCTCGTCGGCCAGTTCTTTCGGCGTCTGATCGCCCGATCCATCGGCGAAGCCGCGCCCAAACCATCGTTATGGCGCCGCTTGATGCGGGCGCTCGGACTTGAGCGATGAAGCCGGCGGAGTTCGATTATCTTCGACCCGACAATGTCGAAGAGGCGCTCGCCGCTCTCTCCGAAATGGGCGGGGAAGCACGTCTCCTCGCCGGCGGCCAGTCTCTGATGCCGATGCTCAACATGCGCCTTATCCAGCCAAAGCTGCTCATCGATATCGCGTGCTTGCATGCGCTCGATGACGTGCGCGACGAAGGCGGCGTGCTCGCCATCGGGGCCGCAGTGACCCAGGGCACGCTTGAGCTGCGCGCGACCCTTGCCACGGAGGTTCCACTGCTCGCGCGCGCTCTCCCTTGGGTTGGTCACTACCAGACTCGAAACCGCGGCACGGTCTGCGGCTCGATTGCACATGCCGATCCCAGCGCGGAGCTGCCGCTCGTCCTCGCAGCGCTCGGCGGCGAAGTCGTCCTGCGGTCAGCACGGACGCGTCGCGTTCTCTCTGCATATGATTTTTTCACCGGCATGCTGTCGACGGCGCGGCACGCAGACGAGATGGTGGAGGCCGCACGGTTTCCGATCGCGAAGCCCGGCACCGGATTTGCCTTCCGGGAAGTGGCGCTGCGCCACGGGGATTTCGCGCTCTGCGCCGTTGCCGCCGTCGCCAACCCGCAGAACTTAAGGATTGCCGTGGGCGGGGTCGCCGACCGGCCGGTCGCGCGCGATTACCCGCGGCTTGCGGGCGACGCGCTCGACGACGCGCTCAACGACTTGGCTTGGGATTTGGGGGCCGGCAGCGATGCCCATGCGAGCGCGCAATATCGCCGCACCTTGGTGCGGCGAGTGGGCCGCGCGGTTGCCGAGGAGGCGATGGCATGCCGCAATTGAAGGCGGGCATCAGGCACAGGGTTCGTTTCGTGCTCAACGGCCGCGAAGTCGAGGGCGATGCAGAGCCGCGGATGCTGCTCAGCGATTTTCTGCGACACGAGCTCGGCGCCACGGGAACCCATGTCGGCTGCGAACACGGCGTCTGCGGCGCATGCACCGTGCATATCGACGGATTGGCCGCGCGTGCTTGCCTGATGCTCGCGGTTCAAGTGGCCGGGCGACGCGTCGACACGATCGAAGGCCTGGCCGGTCCGGAAGCGGCGCTCAACGCTCTGCAGCGCGCCTTTCGGCGCCACCATGCACTCCAGTGCGGCTTCTGCACGCCAGGTATCTTGATGTCGCTCAGCGACTGGCTGGGCCGACATCCTCGTCCCGCGGAACAGCAACTGCGCGAGATGTTGAGCGGCCATCTCTGCCGCTGCACGGGATATACGGGTATCGTCCGCGCTGCCCTCGATGCGGCCAAGGAAATGAGCGGCGACAGGGAGGAGGAGGTGCCAGATGCTTGATCTCGGCCGGACTTTCCTCGCCAGCGTCGAGCGTAGTCCGGCCTCGCTCGCGCTGGTCGACGGCGAAATACGCCTCACCTATGCAGAATGGTACCGCGAGGTCTCCCGTGTGCGCGCCGGATTGGCCGAGCTCGGATTGAAGCGGGGCGACCATCTTCTGGTCATGCTGCAAAACTCGCGGGAGATGGCGAGCCTGCATTGGGCTTGTCAATTCGCCGGCATCATCGTGACCCCGCTTAACTGGCGGGCGAAGGCGGCGGAGGTCGATTATTGCGCCGAGGACGCGGAGGCGCGGGCTCTTGTGTTTCAAGACGTCTCGTCCGAAGCCGTGGCGAGCTCGCAGTCGGCGCGACATTTGCAGCGTGTCGCCGTCGGCGGTGCCGAGGGCGGCACCGTGTCGTTCGGCGCGCTTGGTGGCGGAGCGCCCTGCCGTCCCGAGGCGAGTGCCGAGGACTGCTCCCTTATGCTCTATACCTCCGGTACCACCGGCCGGTCCAAGGGCGTGCCGCGCCGTCATCGCCAGGAACGGGCCGCCGCCGTGGCGCATGTGGCGCAGAACCTCTACGCACGAGGCGAGCGAACGCTCGGAGTCATGCCGCTCTACCACACCATGGGCGTCCGCTCACTGCTTGCGATGGCGCTGGTCGATGGTGCTTTCATCTGCTTGCGGCGCTTCGATGCGGCGGGCGCGATCGAGCTCATCGCCCGGGAGCAGGTTACGAATCTCTATCTTGTGCCGACACTCTATCACGATCTGATCAATCACGAATCCTTCGGGCATGGCGGCACTTGCTCGGTGCGCAAGCTCGGCTTCGCCGGCGCCGCCATGCCGGACGGATTGCTGAAACGCGTCGCCAAGGCATTCGAGCCGGATCTCTTCGTCAACCACTACGGCTCATCCGAAGTTTACACCTTCACCATCGATCAGGAGGCCGCGAGAAAACCGGGCTCGGCCGGCAAGGCGGGGATCAACCAGCGCATTCGTGTCGTCCGCCTTTACGCCGACGATCCCGAAGCCATAGCGGCGCCAGGAGAAGAGGGCGAGATTATCGCCGACCTCGCCAGCGACGAAGCCTTCGAAGGGTATTGGCGCCGCCCCGATGCCGACGCGAAGGCGCTGAAACGCGGCTGGTATTTCACCGGGGATACCGGCTACGTGGATGCAGAGGGCGACCTCTTCGTAACCGGCCGCGTCGATGACATGATCATCACCGGCGGGGAGAATGTTTCTCCGGGTGACATCGAGAGCGTGCTCTCCCTCCATCCCGCGGTCGCCGAGGTCGCCGTCGCCGGCCTTCCCGACGAGCGATGGGGAAAGCGCGTCACCGCCTTCGTGCGCCGCGCCGCGCCGGTTAGCGCCGAGGAGCTCGATCGGTGGTGCCGACGCTCCAGCCTCGCCAATTTCAAACGGCCGCGCGACTACGTCTTCGTGCTAGCGGTGCCGAAGTCCCCGGTCGGCAAAATTCTGCGTCGTTTGCTGGTGGCGGGCGAGTATGAGATCGACAACACCGACGACAAAGGAAGCGCCATATGAGCGTAAGTTACGCCATTGCTCCCGCCATTCCCGAGCATCCCGACGGGTTTCGCGTCGAGATCGACGTCGGGCGCGAGCGTGCCGACATCATCCTCGATCGTCCGCCGCTCAATGTCATCTCGATGCCCGAGCGCGACCAACTGCGTGTCACCTTCGAGGCGCTCGATGCCGACACCCGAGTACGCATCATCGTGCTGCGCGCCACGGGCGAGCATTTTTCGAGCGGCGGCGACATCAAAGGGTTTCTCGAGGCGTCGCCCGAGCACGTCTCAAAGCTCGCCTGGAACATCGCTGCGCCTACGCGCTGCACCAAGCCGGTGATCGCCGCAAATCGCGGGTACTGCTTTGGCGTCGGCTTTGAGATTTCTCTCGCCTGCGATTTTCGCATTGCGTCCGAGACCTGCCTTTATGCGCTGCCGGAGCAACGCTTGGGGCAGATTCCCGGTTCGGGCGGATCGGCGCGGCTACAGAAGATGGTCGGCATGACCCGCACCAAGGACATCGTTATGCGTTCCCGCCGCATTTCCGGTCGCCAAGCCCTAGAGTGGGGCGTCGCCACCGATTGCGTCGCCGACGACAAGCTCGAGGCGGCCACTGATGCGCTGGTGGAGGAACTTCGGGGGTTTGCCCCGCTGGCGCAACGCACGGCGAAAAAGCTGTTGAATGACACCGAGGATGCCACGCTTTCGCTTGCGATCGAGATGGAAGGACATTGTTACAGCAGGCTTCGCGTTTCCGATGACTTTCGCGAGGGCGTAGAGGCATTCCACACGAAGCGAAAACCACATTTCAAGGGACAGTGAACATCCGATGATAGGTCTGCGTCGTCGACGCGGTCTCGGCGCGCGAACGCGACAACCTATCTCTGCCACCTCTTTGTCACAGCTCGGATCGGTGTTCCGTCCGGCGGCGTCGAGCGCATTTTGGTCACATGGTTCCTGCAATTGGACACACGCCGACAGCTAAAATCCGATCTAAATTCCGTGGTTAAGGAGTCGTGAAGGGTTCGAGAATGGTTAACGACGCCCAATATCTCCGCAAGCAAGCCGCGCACTGTAGACGGCTCGCAAAAGGGCTTTTCAGCGAAGAGATCGCTGTGGAGCTGCTGAAGATAGGCGCCGAGCTTGAAGTGGAGGCCGTTCAAATCGAGACGGAGCAGAGACAGTACCGTCGCCAACCCACGATCTAAAACAATCCCCGAAGATTGACTGCTTCGTCGGCGCGTCACCGCGGGATCGATGCTGTGCTGATCGATCGCTGTCGCAAACGCGCTATTCCAAACGGACGCACGTGAAAGAGTCTTAACGCAACCAAGTGACCCGCTCCGGCGTTGTGGTGACGAATAACGCCCGCAAACAGAGCGAGGGTCCCCTTATGTCAAGTCTCACCTGCCGAATGAAAATCTACTTTCCGTGGATGCGCGCCGTGACCGTCGCAGCGCTGTCCGGAGCCGCGTTGCTCGTCAACCCGCCTGGCGCGGTTCGTGCCGCCGAGCAGGTTGTGGTCGCGCAAAATACCGCTGCGCAAAAGCCTCCGGCCGCAGCTGCGGCCACAAGTCAGCAGCCTGAGACCGTGGAACAACGGATCACGCAACTGCGTGCCGCATTGAAAATCACGCCCGATGAAGAGACGAGGTGGAACCTCGTGGCGCAGACGATGCGAGAGAATGCCTCTCACATGGAAAAGCTCGTCACCGAAAAGCGGCAGAAAAGTGCGCAGGAAATGACCGCCGTCGATGACCTGGAGACCTATCGGCAATTCGCGGAGGCTCATCTGGAGGGCCTCAAGAATCTGACCTCCGCATTCAAGTCACTCTACGATTCGATGCCTGATGCGCAAAAGAAGAACGCTGACCAAGTGTTTCAGGATTATGGGCGTGCAGGCTAGCCGGTGAAACCCGCTTTGAAATGCCGGCATCATCACAGGAGAACATGCATGACGCCGATAGACAGAACCGTATCAGTCTTCCGTGTGTCGGGAATGCTAAAGCCGGTGCTCGTGGCCGTCACGGTTGCTGCCATTGGGGCATTCGCGATGCCAGCCTATGCGCGGTGGCAGGATCATGGCCACGATCGCGACAACCATCAAGGCTATCACCACGATTGGGATGGCGGATATTACAGATCGCCGCCCGTGGTCTATTCAGGCCCATATGGTGGGTATGCCTATTACCCGCCGCCGGTGGTTTATGGCCCCGGTGTCGGCTTCAGCATTCAGATTCACTAACGGCTGGCGCTGAGCTCAAGCTGTTGTTGACGACACTGCTCCGGATTGGCGGCACATCGATGCTCAGTGGAACCATTCGGCGTCAACGCCGGTATGGAGGTGGCGCATTTCCGTTGACCCGCGCTCCCTCCCCGCGCGGGAGGATCGCTCTCCCAATTGGGCGGTCCGACTGGTCCCCGGCCGGCATTCCCCCGATGCTGCCGGGGACCACTTTTATTGATCAGGCCACTAGTGAGGGTGACTGCGACCTCCGGGTCGTGATATCAGCCTCTCGCAAGTTAACGTGCATTCGCGGCCTCTTCGATGATTGAAAAATCTCGCCATGTGCCGTTACGTCCGGTGCCCTGGGATCGGGAGGTGGTTTTACAAGCCATCGAAGAAATCGTTGCCGACAATCTCGGCCATTTCAGGGGCGACCAGTTTTGGCCCGGACATCCCCTTGATGGCGGAAAGGCGGATGGCCACAGCAGCATCTACATAGGTGCAGGGGGAGTCATTTGGGGACTCGAATATTTGCGGCGACTTGGCGCAACCAACGTCGATTTCGACTTTCGCCCTTGCCTCCCGCAACTCTTGGAGAAGACGAAAAACGAGATGGCGACCTACGACGACTATGCAGTCAACGGGTCGCTGCTGTTTGGCGATTTGGGAACGGCGCTGCTTGCCATGCGTCTTGAGCCGACGTCCATCATTGCCGAACTCATTTACGCACGCGCCGACGCGAACAGCCGACTTCCCATTCGCGAATTGATGTGGGGCATGGCGGGCTCGATGCTGGCCGCTCTTTCGATGAGCGAGCTGACTGGCGAAGCGCGCTGGCGGGCGATCTTTGAGACTCAGGCAGAGCGGCTTCTTGCCGATCTCGTGGAAACTCCCGATGGCCCGATCTGGGAACAGGATCTCTACGACCGGCGTCTCAAGTATCTTGGGCCGGTGCACGGGTACGCGGGCAACATGGTGCCGCTCCTGCGCGGATGGGACTGGCTGACGGAAGACCAGCGTGGACGCATCGCGGACGCTGTCCCGCGCACGCTCGGCAGCAACGCTTGGCGAACAGACGACGGCGCCTCGTGGCGATCGACAGTCGCTCACGACAAGCCGCCCTGGCTTTGCCAATATTGTCACGGCGCTCCCGGCATGGTCGCGACGTTCGCCGATGCCCCATTCACGTCGCCGGAGCTGGAGACCTTGCTTCTTGAAGGAGGCCGGTTCACTTGGGCTGCGGGCCCGCTCGCCAAGGGGTCCAACCTTTGTCATGGCACGGGCGGCAATGGCTACGCGTTCCTCAAGCTCTATCGTCGAACGTCCGACGCCCTGTGGCTGGAACGAGCTCGCGACTTCGCTATGACGGCGATTGCACAATGCCGGGAAGCGCGAGCCGAACTCGGGCGCGGACGCTACACGCTCTGGACCGGTGATGTTGGCCTCGCGATTTATCTGTGGGATTGCCTGAGGGGCGTGCCACAGTTTCCGACTGTCGATATTTTCTGAGAGACCTAGTCTAGGTCGCGCCCAGCGAATGACGGCGCATTCGTAAAAAACCGAGTAGTCCGACGCCCATAAGAGCGGAGCCGAGAATGGCGAGTGTGGAAGGCTCCGGCACCGGATCGACCGACACATTGTCGAGACCGATGTATTTACCCCCGGAAAGGCCGGTCAAGGTAATGACGGTGCTTGGGCCGCCCGCAACGAAATCGAGCGTTTCCAACTCCCAATTGTTCGTTCCGGTCAAGGTGTTGGTGAAATTGCCTGATGTTGAACCAGCCATGGCAGTAATTGAATCGGGGGCGGTGTTGTATATCGAAGAACTGCCAAGATAGAAAGTGAGCGCATATTCTTGGCCCATGACCGTGGTGATGCTCTGCTGCACACCGCCATAGGGCGCGGCATCCGCATAACCCGTCAGGTCAAGGAAATAGCTGCCATCCTCGGCCGTGAGGCCAAAGGGATTACTGGGGCCGATCCACGCCAAATTGGACGGCGCGGATGTGCTCCCATTGACAACAGTCCAGCCGGTCAGCTCGGTATCACCACTGAACAGTGACACCGTATCTTCCATGGGGGGATTGAAAGTGCCGATTTCGAAGCTGCCGTTGGTAAGCAGGTTCGCCCGAGCTGGCCACAAAGGTGTGGAGACAAGTGCCGCAGCGATCGCTATCGCAAACAGTGATTTCGACATCGGCTTCTCTTTCTCGGCCTCTCCTTAACCAACGCAACAAGCATGCCAAAACTGCGGACCTGAAATATCAGCGGGTTAGTGCGTAAGATTTGGCGATTTCTTCGAAGGCCATTGGACACAATGTAAAATTCATCGACATATCACTAGCTAGGTGTCCGCCAGCGCCGTGAGAATTCGATCGCGCGCGGCGAAATCGCCGTCGCCGTGCACCGGCTGGATACAAACATGAGTAGCGCCGGCGGCGAAATGGGCGCGGAGCTTGGATTTCACCGTCGTGGCATCGCCCCATAGCACCATTGCGTCGATGAAGCGATCAGAGCCGCCATTCGCCAAGTCCGTCTCCGTGAAGCCGAGGCTGAGCCAACAGTTGCGATAGTTGTCGAGCACCATGTAGCGCGCCAGCTCGGCGCGGCCGAGCACACGCGCTCGCCCCGCGTCGGTCTCCAAGCAAACTTTCTGCTCAACGGCCAGCCACTTGTTGGGTCCGAGAATTTTCGCTGCTCGCGAAGTATGCTCAGGCGTCACGTTGTACGGCACCGCACCTCGAGTCCTTTCCGCGGCGAGTTTCAGCATCAGCGGGCCGAGTGCGGCGACTACGATCGGCCATTCCGCCGACCCCGGCTGATCCTTGGTGATGCCGTCGAGGTAAGCGCGCATCGTTGGGACCGGCTTGGCGTAGGTGTGGCCGCGGATGCCCTCCACCGTCGGCGCATGGCTGACGCCGAGTCCGAATACGAAGCGGCCGCCATAGAGCGCATTCAACGACAGCATGCCGCGACGCGCCGTGAATGCGTCACGCGCGTATATGTTGGCGATCGAGCTGCCGATCTTTAGCTTCGTGCTGTTGCCTAACAAGAACCCCGCGAGCGACAACGACTCGTAGCCACGCGATTCCGGGTACCACAAAACGTCATAATTCAGGCGCTCAAGCAGGGCGAGTAACGGCGGGATTTGTGGGCCGGTCAGCTTGTCCATGCCGTACCAGACGCCAAGTCGTCCGATCTCCATCGCAGTTCTCCTGTTCTCGCCGCGACCCTAGTACATGCACTTCCATCCGCGGCTTGACCAGTGGAAATCGGCGCGAGCTTGGCGCGATGTCCTCGGGTTGGTATCTAGGGCAGGTCGCTAAAGCGGACTACTCGGGGACGCCCGCGGAAGCTGCGAGCACCTCCACGCTCCCAATGCGCAACCACACCGAAATATCGCGATGGAACTCCAGACGTGAAACTCCGACGGTGGATCGCTTGGGCTCTCGCACTCGTATATCTCCACGGGGGAATAGCTGCGGCCGGGCCTGCCGATGACGACAATCGCGCCGGCGAAGAAGACACTGGTTCAACGGCCGCGCAATCGGTGAGCGCTGGACAATCACCGGCGAAGCTGACTTTCGCGGACTGGTTCTCCCCGGAATACCACGGCATCCAGAATACGCGAGGCAATACCCTTGTCGGACGCGCCTATATTCCCTGGCAACTCGATGGGCTCGACATTCTCTCTCGCGTCACAGTGCCATTCACAACGTCTTCGCCGGGGAAGAACGCCAGCCCGGACGGGCTGATCGGCGAGTTTCCCTCGGGCCCAGACGGCTTCGGGGATATCGAGATCTACAACGTCGCGCAATGGCGGCTGGACTGGGGGCAGATCAGCTTCGGCCCGGATTTTTCGATTCCGACCGGCACCCATTCGGGCGTCGGCAACGGCAAGTGGACGGCCGGCCCGGCCGGGGGCTTCAACGTCCAGCGCGGCGACTGGATGCTCGGTGCCTTCAGCCAGAGTTTCTTCTCGTTTGCGGGCGGCTCCAATTTCAATCCGGTCGCCAAGACCAAGGTGCAACCGATCATCACTTGGTCGCTCGGCGATGGCTGGAGCGTCGGCACCTCGGACATGAATTTTACCTACGATTGGCACAAGCAAAACTTCAGCAATCTTCCCCTCGGCGGTCAGGTCGGAAAGTCGTTCATGATGTTCTCGCGCACCGTGAAGATCAGCCAGCAAGTCGAGTACAACTTCGCCAATTCCGCGGGCGGCTCAGCGTGGACGTTGCGCCTTACTTTCGAGCTTCCGTTGCCGGATTTCCCGTAAGAGCTGCCGTTCGACCGCGCGTCCCGCGAACGTCTGCCTCGCGGTCAGAGTGACCCACAGGCCGCGTCTCCTTGCTTTGCTGTTGACTGCTTCGGCAGGACGGGCGACCAAGAAGGAAGAGCAACGGGACTTCATCCGACAAACGATGCAGGGCGAAAGCAAGGGTGGCATCGAGGTCGACACGCTCGTGGTGGGTGCCGGTGCGGCCGGCATGACTGCGGCGTTGGTGTGCGCACTCGAGGGCCTCGACGTGTTGCTCTGCGAGAAGTCCGCCCAAGTCGGCGGCACCACCGCAACCTCCGCCGGCACGATCTGGGTGCCGGGCACACGGCAGAGCCGCGAAGCGGGCTTTGCGGACGAGATCGACGACGCGCGGCGATACCTCGATTCAGTGATCGGCGCGGCAACCGACGATCGCCGCGAGGCCTTCCTCGGAACAGCCGCGGATGCGGTCGATTACCTCGATCGGCGCAGCGAGGTGAAGTTCACGCCATATGCCCGACACCCCGATTACCTCGCCAATCGCCCGGGAGCGAGTCTTGGCGGCCGCGCCTTGGCGGCGCTGCCTTTTGACGGCCGCCTTCTCGGCAAGGACTTCGAACTCGTGCGTCCGCCGATCGGCGAATTCATGGCTCTCGGCGGGATGATGATCGGGCGGAGCGATATCGAGCCGCTCGCTCGCCCTTTCGCATCCCCGGCTGCGCTTCGTTCCGCGACATCCTTGCTGTGGCGGCATATGAGGGATCGTGTGCGCTATCGCCGAGGAACCAGGCTTTTGATGGGCAACGCGCTTGTTGCCAGGCTGCTTTACAGTTTGCGTCGGAATAATGTCGGGATCCGGATGAACGCTGGCCTTCAGCATCTGATAGCGGAAGAGGGTCAAGTCTCCGGCGCCATGTTATCCGTCGAGGACAAGCCGCTCCGCGTTACCGTCCGCCGCGGGATCGTGCTGGCGACCGGAGGATTCGGCGGCAGTGTGGATCGGCTGAACGACCATGTCCGGCCGGTGCTCGCGCACGTAGTGGCGTTCTCCGGCGCGGCCGGCGACGGCATGCGGCTTGCGCGCGCGATAGGCGCGATCGTCGAGGAGGATCACGCCTGGCCCGCATTTTGGACGCCGGTCTCGAAGACCGCGTGGCTCGCGGGAGGATGCGGCGTCTTTCCTCACCTGTCGCTCGACCGCGCCAAGCCCGGCGTGGTCGCGATCAACGCGGCAGGCCGGCGCTTCGTCGATGAGGCAGTCTCGTACCATGAATTCGTGGTCGGGATTTACAACTCGCATGCAACCGTACCCACCATCCCGGCGTGGCTTGTGTGCGACCGGGAGTTCGTCACGAAATATGGTCTGGGCCGAGTTCCGCCGGGGCGCCGGCGCTGGCGCCCGTACGTCGCGAACGGCTATCTCGTCGAAGCGGCTTCGCTCGATGGGCTCGCTGGCAAAACCGGCGTTGACGCAGCGGGTCTGCGCGAGACCGTGCAACGGCACAATCGTTTCGCCGACACCGGCATCGATGACGAGTTTGGCAAGGGCTCGACCGAATTCGACCGTCACAACGGCGACCCCGCTCACGCACCGAACCCGTGCCTCGGCCGCATCGAGACGCCGCCCTTTTACGCGATGGCCGTCTATCCGAGTGCCCTTGGGACCAGTGTGGGACTCAAGACGGACGCCGATGGACGCGTGCTCTCCGCGACGGGCGAGCCGATCCCGCGTCTTTTTGCCTGCGGAAACGATATGGCGTCGATCATGCGCGGCCACTATCCCGGGCCCGGGATCACGCTCGGGCCGGCGCTCGTCTTTGCTTATCGAGCGGCAATGGCCATGGCTGCAGCTCGAAATTGAAGTGGATGCCGGGCTTGCCGAGCTTGAATTTGAGCTTCATCGAAGCATCTTAAGCGTGAACCATGCATGTTCGACTTCGCGGCGCACCCGTCGGCTCCAAGGACACCCGCACGAATGGTCGACTGAACGCGCAACGTGGTCCCTTTACTTTCTCGCCTGCCAATACGGGAGAGATCAAATGGCCAGTATGAGAAAAGAGAGTGACAGCCTCGGCGTGGTTGAAGTGCCCGCGGACAAGCTGTGGGGCGCGCAGACCCAGCGCTCGCTTGAGCATTTCAGTATTGGCCGGGATCTGATACCGCGCGAGATGATCGCCGCATACGCCACATTGAAGAAGGCCGCCGCCATCGCCAACCACGCCGGCAAGCGGCTCGACGATCAGCGGTACGAGTTGATCGTTCGGACCTGCGACGAGATATTGGCCGGCCAGCACCACGACATGTTTCCGTTGCATGTCTGGATGACCGGCAGCGGTACGCAGTTCAACATGAACGTCAATGAAGTGATCTCGAACCGCTGTAGTCAAATCGCAGGCACGCCGCTCGGGAGCCACGCTCCGGTTCATCCTAACGACCACGTCAACATGGCGCAGTCGTCGAACGACACATTCCCATCCGCGATGTACATTGCGGCGGCGGTCAACGTGAAGAAGCGCCTCATTCCCGCAGTTTCGGCCTTGCGCGATGCAATCGGCACGAAGGCGGACCAGTGGAGCGATATCGTCAAGATTGGGCGCACCCACATGCAGGATGCGACTCCCCTGACATTGGGTCAGGAATGGTCCGGCTATGCTGCGATGCTGTCAGACGACCTCGAGCTGATCGAAGCGGCTTTGCAGGGCGTGTACCGCTTGGCGCTCGGCGGCACGGCGGTTGGAACCGGCATCAACTCGGCGCCGGGCTTTGGCGAAGCGGCAGCGGCCGAGATCGGCAAGCTCACCGACTTGCCCTTTGTCACCGCGCCCAACAAATTTGCCGTGCAGGGCGCTCACGACGCGCTGGTCCAGCTCTCCGGAACGCTGCGCACGCTCGCCGTCTCTCTCTACAAGATCGCCAACGACATCCGGTTGATGTCATGCGGGCCGCGCGCTGGATTTGCCGAATTGGATATCCCGGAGAATGAGCCGGGCTCCTCGATCATGCCGGGCAAGGTCAATCCAACGCAATGCGAGGCGCTCACCATGATCGCCGTGCAGGTGATGGCCAATGACGTCGCTGTCGGGTTTGGCGGCGCCGGCGGCTATCTCGAAATGAACGTTTACAAGCCCTTGATGATCTTCAACGTCATGCATTCGATTGCGATCATGGCCGACGGCTGCATCAATTTCCGCCGGTTCCTGGTCGAGGGGACGAAGCCCAATCTGAAGCGGATCAACGAATATGTGGAACGCTCGCTCATGTTGGTGACGGCGCTGTCGCCGGTCATCGGCTACGACAAGGCCTCAAAGATCGCGCACTATGCCATGGACAACGATCTGACCCTGAAGGCCGCGGCGCTGAAGCTCGGCTTTGTCACCGAAGCGGAATTCGACCGCATCGTCGATCCGAAAAAGATGGTGAAGCCGTACGTCGCGACCGACAAGGCGGGTTCCGGCACGTCTTAGCTGACGGCAGCATTAGATTGGTTCGCAAGGACATGGGGGGCGTTCCATGACGTCCGATGCGCGCGCCAATCTCGTCCTCGCCTTCGCCAAGGCGCTTTACGTCAATGGGCAAGCGACGGAACAGACCCTGCACGCAACTGCACGCGTTGCCGGAGCCCTGGGGCTGCGTGCGACGATTCGGCCGCATTGGGGTGAGCTGCACCTTGTCGCCGACGACGAGGACGGCGCTCTGATAGGCCGAGTGGCAGCCGATCCGACGGGCGTCAATATGGATCGCGTGACTTCGGCGATGAATATGGTCGCCGACATCGAGTCGGGTCGCGTAACGCCGGACGCCGCCCAATCGAAGATCGCCGAAATCTCAAGGATACCGCCGGCGCCGATATGGCTTTTCACGCTCGGGGCTGCGGCGGGCGCGCTGGCGCTGGCGGTGATTTTTGGTGTCCAGCATGATGCCGCTGGGGTCTTGATCTTTCTGAGCGCCGGTGCCGCCGCCCTCTTGCGCAGGGCACTGGCGCGTCTCAGCGCAAACGTCTTCGTGCAACCATTCTGCGCCGCGCTTGCCGCCGGCCTCGTCGGCGCGTTAGCGGTCCGATATAATCTTAGCTCGACCCTGCGCCTGATCGCGGTCTGTCCGTGCATGATCCTGGTGCCAGGGCCACATTTCCTCAACAGCGCGCTCGATTTAGTCGCCGGCCGCATCGCGCTCGGCGCCGCTCGTCTGGTCTACGCGGTGCTTATCGTTGTGGCGATTTCGACCGGCCTGCTGCTCGGACTGTTGCTGCTCGGTGTTTCACTGCCTACGGATCCGGTTGGCCGTGCGGTCCCGTTGTGGGAAGACGTGCCAGCCGCCGGCGTCGCCGTGGCCGCCTACAGCATATTCTTTTCGACGCCACTCAAGATGCTGCCGTGGCCGGTCGCGGTCGGCATGTTCGCGCACGCTCTGCGATGGGCGGCGATCGCCGTATTCGGACTGGGAGCCGCGACCGGCACCCTGGTGGCTTGCGTTGTCGTGGCACTGATCCTGACACCCGTGTCGCGGCGAACGCACATGCCCTTTGCCGCCATCGGCTTCGCTTCCGTGGTCTCAATGATACCGGGTGTCTACCTGTTCAGGATGGCGAGCGGTCTCCTGCAAATTGCCGGCGGCTCGCACATGACATTCGATCTGCTCAACGCGACGGCGGCCGACGGTCTCGTTGCCGCGATAATCATTTTGCTGATGAGCTTGGGCCTCGTCGTGCCGAAGATCGCGATCGATCATTTCAGCGATCTGTTAGCGCGGGCAAAATCCACCGGACAGTAAGCGGACATCGCGCCGATCGCCCGATGCCTGGGGATGCTGAGCTCGGGAATGGATTCAAATTGATCACGGCCTCACGAATGGTTTCGAATGGATCACCGAACCAAATTGCTTTGATCAGCGTCATTAATTTGCGGGCGCCAACTCCAGGTTGGGGCGTCCACGAAGAATCCTCTCATTGGAGAGGACCCGACTTTCAAAAAAGTACCTTCAACGCCGCACTGATCCAAAGGAGAGCACCATGTCTCAACTGAAGATCGTGAGAATCATGCCTATTGCAGTAATCGGTTTGTTGGGACTGAGCGCCTGCGCCTCCAATACGCCGCCGGTGGATTACACGGCCGCTAACGCGAAGGCGGATCAAGCATTGGCAACGGCACAGCACGCGCTGGACGTGGCCCAGCAGGCAGAGGCGGATGCCAGGGCCGCAAATCAGCAAACGAGTGCCGCCTATCAAAGAAGCTTGACGAAATAAGCGCGTCACGCGAGGTCCGGCCATCCCCGCCGGAAACCGGACCTCGCGAGGCGTCCCTGATCGATCGCACCTCGGTGTTTTGCCGGCCGTTTGCCGGCGGCGCGCAAAGATGCGCGCTCGCCGCACTCCCATGGCTGCTTTCGGCTGCGATGCCGGCGGTCGCGGCCGAGTTTCCGCTTGCCCCGGGCGACAGGGCCATCGGCTCCGTCACCGTCTACGACACGATGGCGGGGGATACGCTGATGGATGTGGCACGATCCCAGGATTTGGGGTTCACCCAGCTCATGGCGGTCAATCGCGGCGTCAATCCATGGGTGCCTGGGATTGGCAGGCAGATTACCTTGCCGAATTTTTATCTTCTTCCGAATGTGCCGCGCCGCGGAATCGTGATCGATCTCGCGGCGGAGCGGCTTTACTACTTTCCGCCGGGCAAGAGCGCCGTCGTCGAGAGCTATCCCATCGGGATCGGTGTGCTCGGCGCGGTAACGCCGGTAGGGGTGACCAGAATCGCTGCCAAGGTGGAGAACCCCGTTTGGTATCCGCCGCCTTCGATCCATGCCGAGCGTCCCTGGTTGCCGGAAGCGATTCCCGCCGGGCCCGACAATCCGCTGGGCGCCTATGCCTTTCGCCTCGGCTGGCCAAACTACCTCATCCACGGCACCAACAAGCCCGATGGGGTGGGGCGCAATGTGAGCCACGGCTGCATCCATCTCTATCCCGAAGACATCGAAAAGCTCTTCAATGAAGTTCCCGTCGGCACGGAGGTACGAGTTGTCTCTGACGATGTGAGGGTGGCTTGGGTTGGCGGCGAACTTTTCGTCGAAATGCATCCGACCAAGAAGCAAAGCGACGAACTCGACATCGAAGGGACTTTGACGCCAGCGCCGGCACCGGCTCATCTCAAAGCACGGGTCGTCGCTGCCGCGGGGGATCAGATACAGCGCGTCGATTGGTCGATTGTGCGCCGCGTCGCCGATGAGCGAACTGGTGTTCCGACCCAAGTCACCGGTACCGAGAACGCGAGCCGGCGGGCAAAGCAACCGGACAGAGCGTCCCTCGAATAACACGCTGGGCGATCGCGTTGCATCTCTGTCGGAATCAACGGGAGAAGATCGATGGCCCGCCGATCATCGTGCGTGGATTTGCTTGCTCTAACTGGCTCTCCCGGCCGGATTCGAACCAGCGACCCAGCGGTTAACGGAAGTCCGCCAGTGTCATTCTATCGGCTTATCGGCGAGCCACGAGCGAGAGGTCGGCCGCTGGGGCTGGTCGGTTACAATCGTCGTCCAAGGTATTTTTCGACCGCGCGCCTTTCCCAATCAGCGTTCAGAAAAGGGATCTTGTCGAAGGCCCGTAGCCCATCCATTGCAAGGTACAGTCCCCAGGGAATCGCGGGCCAGCCGACCCAGAAATGGCTTGGATAGACAAAGAGATTGAGTATGGCGAGAAAACCAATGATCAGAACATACTCGACGATGTGCATATAGAAGCTCTTGATCTTCCTCACTCTGGCAAGTGCAAGCGCTTCGTCGGCGCTGACGTTATGGTTCACGGGTGGGGTCATGTGTGCCTCTCTCAGTGCGCCAAAATCCGCTTCGAGCACTGCCGCGACCGCCTTGAGTGACTCGACACTCGGATTTTGTCCGCGTTCCAGCCGCTGAATCGTCCGAACGCTAAGTCCCGTCAGTTCGGCAAGTTGCTCCTGCGACCATCCCCGCTGCAGACGCAACTTCTGTATCAACAGCGGGGAGCCGTCAGTCATGAGGAAAGGATTGCCCAAAGGGAGTTGAGAGACCACGACGCGAACCCGACACCGACCGGACTCTTATGCGAAGGCGTCCCCGTTTGTATCCGGAGGGTCGCTAGTCCGCCCTAGTGCTACCTAAGTTGGGTGCTGCGTCAATCCCCGCGGCAAGCGGCAGACCGCCCTTGGCCGGCGGAGGTGGCGCGGGCACACGTTCGGCGAAATGGCGCCGATGTTGCCCAGGCGCGATTTTCAAAAGAGAAGGGCCCAGACATTTCTGCCTGAGCCCTTGTTTTTGTTGGCTCCCCGGGCCGGATTCGAACCAGCGACCCAGCGGTTAACAGCCGCTTGCTCTACCACTGAGCTACCGGGGATCAACCGCCGATGGCCGCGGCGGAGACGCTCCCGTCCCCTCAGACGCAAGCGCTCAGGGGCATGGGAGCGGCCTTATAACAGAGCACCGGGGGCCACGCCACTGCTTCCCCGTCACGGGGTTCGCCGCCGGGAGCCTGCCCGAGCGGAAACCTTGCTGATGCCCGGCGAATGCCAAGAGCAGATGTAAGGGAAGAAAATATTAAACCTGACGATAAGTGAAAATTGGCCTCAATGAATTATTTACCTTAATATTCGCTGAATTATTGTTTTGTTTACTATAATTGTATCTTGCATTTTACGAGATATTTACACATTATTCACCTCAGCAAGAATTTTCCTCGGGAGCCTTCGATGCCCATGTATGTTCTGGGGGGCTACCAAGAACAAAGGACGCGCACACGCGCGACCGAACGTCGGTTGTTCACTCTATTTGTGATCGCGGCCGGTCTCGCGGCTTTCCTGATCATGGGAGAGCGAAGGGTGAGCGAGCTCTATGATGCAGCCGTGACTTTCGTGGGCAGCTACCTCTAAAGTCGGTTACGGCGACTTTGGCGGCACGCCGTGATAGGCGATGCCGAGCATCACGGTGTTGGCGCCGTATTGGCTCTTGAGCTGGGTCACCGCGCCGGTCATGAAGGTCGCATTGGGCATCGTGAAGTAGCGATAATCGAGATTGATCGAGACCGTCGGCGATAGCGCGTATTTCACGCCGGCGATGCCTTGATAAGCAAATTGCCAGAGCGTGGCGCTGGTGCTCGGGATGCCCAGGGCCGGCGCACTGAGACTATTCACCGTGAAAGCCGCACCCCCGATGCCGAAGCCGAGATAGGGGGTCCAAGCGGTGTGCGGAAGGAAGTCGTAGAGCACGTTGCCCATGAGCGCCATGCTGACCGTATTGCCGGAGAGCGGCAATGTGCCTGCCGTGGTCGGCGTCGTAAGGTTGCTATAATCGTTGCGGCGAAGGGTGGCTTCGCCTTCGAGCCGCACATTGAAGGGCCACTCATAGCCGAGGGTAAGACCGCCCGCGAAACCCGAGCTGCTGTGTGCGGTGAACGAGGTCGTGGACCCGCCGGTACTGAATGAGCTGGACGCGCCCGTAACACCGTTCCAGCCACCCTCAAGCCCAACGTACCAGCCGGGTGTCTGCTGCGCATGCGCCGCCGAGACGGCGACGAGTGCGGCAACCCCGACCAACAAAGCAGCCCGTATCATTTCCCCTCCCCCCAGTTGTCCCCTTCACCCGCGCGACCATAGCATTTCCACCCCCCGGCAAGTCAGTCGGAGGATTTGTGCGGACCGAAGCTCCCGCGAAGAGAGTGGGGGAACTCAGAGGAAGTCCCGAGCAAGCCGCGAAACACTGGCCGGCGGAAAATCTCCGATGCGCGAAAGCCATGGTGGTTGCTCGCGCGACCAATCGTTTCACAAATAATAGTTTCACGCAGGCACGGTGACCCCAATCGTTGCCGAAACGAATTTTTAAACATGTCGGAGAAATAATTGGCTCATCATGGTACCCGACGGCACGATAGAGTTTCTCCTCTCCGAGGCAGCAATCTTTCTGCTGGGTTTTCTCTCGGGCTACGGAATACGTGCCTGGATTTCACACCGGCGACACGAGCGGAGCCGCGATACCCGAGTTGGATTGCGTCCGCAGTCTTAGTGCCAATCAGTCAACGCGGACGGAGACCGACTCTCTAGCTCGGCGAGTTAGGTCGGACGGTCGGAAAACCGTGGGGCTTGAAGATCGCGAAGTCGCGCTTCCATCTGTGCGATAACCTCCACCAAGACCCGCCTATCCCGGGGATCGCTGACGATGCCGAGTTCGGATCGGTAGTGCTTCAGGTCGCGCTCGAGCTGCACGATCTGGGCCGCGGTGTCGCTCCCTTCAGTCACACCCTTTGTTTGCCGGTGCGGGTCGCTCATGGTGAAGTTCTCGCCAACGCAAAACATTTGCCGGATTCTCAACCGGCAATAAGTATGCCAGGCAAAGAAAAATGTGAATAAACAAAGCAGTGCGAGAGAATAGGTTGGGCAGCGTGTAACGCGTATTTAACAGAGTTCCGTAGTACGAAAGTAATAGTCCTTCGGACATCACTTTTAACTCAGAGCCTTAGAAGACGTGACTGAATGTCAACCGCTGCGACACCAATAACGAGTTACTTCCAAATGCCGGGATCACGGTGGCAACCCGTGTGCATGGACGTGGCTTCCTATTGCTCCGCGCTCGCTCGATGCCGCTGTTTATAAAAAATGGGGTATTGCCCTGTGCTTAGGGCCCGATGGAGTTACCTCCCCTGGCCGACTCGCGTTGAATTCTCGAAGCGTCTGAAATTGAATCTCGAGTTTGCCCAAGTGCTGCACCGCTTGTGCAAGGCGCTCGTTAGCTGCGATGCGGAGCGCTCATTCGGATGGCGGAGACGACGACAGCCCTTCACGGAGGGAAATTCACATGGCCAGATCACTCATCGCTCTTGCGGTTCTGCCGCTCATGGCGAGCACTTGCTGGGCTGGAGAGAGCATCAGCGACGCCCAGATGGATCGCGTGACGGCCGGCGCGGCCGGCACTGAGATACCTTCGTTCGCGAGCAGCCTTTTTTCCGGATCCGGATTACCGCCACTCACTCTGCTGTCCTCGTCGATGTCAGGTCAAACATCGACCCCTCTGACGAGCTCCGGCGGCGTCTCACCCGATCTCGGCGAGGCCGGTCTAGTCGGTTCGGCGAGGTTCGCTGAATTTAATTTTGTCGCTCAGTTTCTTGGGCAACGGTAGCGACTTCCGTTCCTGGCGCGTCCGCGCGGGCGACAGTCGATAAACGACTAGAGACAGCAATCGCGCCGGCGACGGACACCTTGCCTTGATACCGCACGGCGCAGCGATTAGTCCGTCGTCCACTGCGCAAGCTCGACCGTGATCCCTTCGGGGCCGGCGATGAAAACCAGCTTGCGGTCGTGAAATTGCATGATGTCGTTCCGCATTTCGACGCCGCTCGCCTTCAATTTGCGGACCTCGGACTCGATATCATCGACCGCGAAGCAGATATGATTGAAGCCGAGCTTGTTGAGCTTGGCGATGTCCGGGTCACGGATCGGCTCCGGGTGGCGATAGCGCAAGAGCTGAACCTCAATGTGCGGGTTCGCGTTGGCAAGCGCGAGCGTTACATGTTCGGCTTCGATACCAGCGACGCCCATGTATCTCGAAAACTGGTCGCCCGAGATCACCACGGACTGTTGCTCAACGAAGCCCAGCAAGGCAAAGAACTGTTTTGCTTTCTCGACGTCGCGCACGACAATCGTGACGTGATCGAAATGCATTATCATTTTCGCCGTTCCCGATCGTCTCCCCCGTGTCTACTTTGGCACATTGCCTCAACCTTGCATCGTATCCGTGTTGCATGCGTGTTGCACGGAGCTTTTGGGAGCACACCTTAGCCGACGGGAAAACCTCGTCTTCGTTTGAAGCCCTTGCACCACGCAAAATCGCATTCGCGCGCTCATCGGCGAATAAAATGACATCGAATTTCCAAGCGAAGTAACTGGAGGCCGGAAGCGGAATCGAACCGCTGTACGGGGATTTGCAGTCCCCTGCATAGCCACTCTGCCATCCGGCCGGAAACGACGGCCGTCTTATATGCCGCTCCCGCTCTGGTCGGTCAAGGAAAGCCCCGCGGTCTATCGGCGGTGTTTTGCATGTCCTCGAGACTCGGCATTGAGTTCCGATGAAGCGGGCGATATAAGACCGGCCACAACGATTTTTCCCGGCGAGTTTGAAAACTTATGCTCGACACCGTCGCCGCCCGGCTCAACATGGTCGAAGGTCAACTTCGCACCAACGGGATCGTTGATCCGGCGTTGCTCGATGCTTTCCTGACCGTGCCGCGCGAGCGCTTTGTGCCTCAGGAGTTGCGCGACACGGCTTATGTGGACGAAGACATTCCGCTAGGCGGCGGCCGCTATCTGATCGAGCCGCTGGTCCTTGGGCGCCTGATAATTCTGGCCGAAATCCGCTCGGGCGAAAGGGTCCTGCTGGTCGGGGCCGGGACCGGATATGGGGCCGCTTTGATGGCGAAGCTTGGCGCCTCGGTAGTTGCGCTCGAGAGCGACGCGCGGCTTTCGGGCACTGCGCGGCGTATCCTGGCCGAGCTGGGATTCGCCACGGCCAAGGTGGTTGAAGGGCCGCTAGCCCAGGGATACGATGCCGAAGCGCCCTATGATGCTCTGGTTTTTGGGGGAGCGATCGCCGACGTGCCGGCGGCGCTGATCGGCCAGCTCTCCGAGGGCGGACGGGCGGCAGCCGTGCTTAAACCCACTCTCGCAGTGGGGCAGGCGACGGCTATGACTCGGGTCGGCTCGGCGCTGTCGCGCCGGCCGTATTTCGATGCGGCAACACCCATGCTGCCGGGGTTGGAGGCGGTGCCGAGGTTCGTGTTCTAGGCTGTGGAGGGGCTCCGCTGATGCGACTTGGTTTGACCGTATCCTGCACCGCGATTGCGCTAAGCTTGGCGGGTGGTGCTCGCGGCGCGGAAGCGCCGTCGGAATCGCTCACCCAGGCGCTCTCTCAAGCTTACACCTACAACCCTCAGCTGCTGGCGCAGCGCGCGCACCTGCGTGCGACCGATGAAGGCGTGCCGCAGGCGCTCTCGGGGTGGCGGCCGCAGGTCACCTTCACTGGTACCGTGGGCCGGGGCGTAGTGACCGGGTCACCCACGGTTTCCGGGACCGACTCCACCAAGGAGTACATTACCCCATCGACCCTCGACTTCAACGTCACCCAGCCCGTCTACACCGGCGGCAGGGTCCCGGCGATACTCCAAGAGGCCGAGCATAACGTGGTCGCCGACCGGGCGCGGACGGCCGCCACCGAGGGGCAGATCCTGTTCAACGTTGCGCAGGCCTTTCTGGACGTGGTGGAGGCGCAGGCGACGGTCGATCTCAATATCAACAACGAATCCGTGCTGAGGCGCCAGTTGGAAGCGACCAACGACGAATTTCGCGTGGGACAGGTTACACGAACCGACGTGGCGCAGGCGGAATCGCGCCTCTCGCTCGCGACCGCGAGCCGCGTTCAGGCCGAGGGAAACCTGGAGACGAGCCGCGCCAATTACCAACGCGCGGTCGGTCACTTGCCCGGGAAGTTGGTGGCGCCGAAGGAGCATCCGCAATTGCCGGGTACGCTGGACGAAGCGCTGGCGCTGGCGTCGCAGAATAACCCCAACGTGATTCTGGCCGATTTCTCGTCCAAGGCCGGCGAGGACGCCGTGCGCGCGACACGGGCACAGCTCATGCCGACGATATCCGTGATCGGTGACGTGAACCGGTCCGTGGATCTCGGCCGTCTGGATCAGACCACGAATGAAGCCTCGCTCATCGCCCGCCTCACCATGCCGATCTATGAGGGCGGCAACATCTATTCGCAGACACGCCAAGCTAAGGAAACCGTGACGCAGTTGCGCGATCAGCTTGTTGATGCGCGCCAGGCCGCGGTTCAGCTTGCGACACGCGACTGGCAAACCATCACGGCTCAGAAGGCGAACATCATCGCGCTCAACGCCACCATCAAGGCCGCCGCGATCGCGTTGGATGGCGTGCGAGAAGAGGCAAAGGTCGGCTCGCGCACCATTCTCGACGTCTTGAACGCCGAGCAGGAACTGTTTACCGACCGCGTCAGTCTGGTGCAGGCGCAACATGATCTGGCGGTTGCCGAGTTCGACCTGTCGCAGCAAGTCGGCCGGCTCACCGCAGCGGACCTGAAATTGCCGGTTACAATCTATGACCCGGAACAACACTACCGAGCGGTACGGAACAAGTGGATCGGATTCGGCAACAAAACCTCGCAGTAACCACAAATTAACCACTAGGCTGCTGGTATTTCAGGGCTGCTTAACATAAGCTCTTCGTTAACCATAAAGCGGTGACTGGTGGCCATGTCCGATCCCAAGATGCAGCAAGAGCCCTCGATGGAAGAAATACTCGCCTCCATCCGCCGAATTATCGCTGAAGATGGCGAACAGGCGCCGGCGGCCGAGAAACCGGCGGCGATCCAGCCACAGTCTGAGACACACCCGCGCGGAGAGGAGATTCTCGAGTTGACGGAAGTGGTGGAGCCAGAGGCCGCGAAGGCGATTCCTGCCGGGCCGGCCGGAAGCGATTGGACGACGCGTGAATCCGCGCCAGCGCCGGCCGGCGAGATCGAGCCCGTCGCAACGGCTGACCGCTTGGTCTCCGATGCAACTGCGGCGGCCTCTTTGGCGGCGTTATCGCAAATCAATCAAATCGGTGGACGAAAAGAGCAGACGATGAATGACATTCCCCTCGGAAGCGGACAACGCACCATAGAAGAGCTCATTCGCGAGATGCTTCGGCCGCTGTTGAAGGATTGGCTCGACTCCAACCTGCCCGTACTGGTCGAGCGGGTGGTGCAGGACGAGGTCGATCGACTGGTGCGCGACGTCCGCCGACGCTAAGGCTCGCTGGTACCCATCGCGGCGCGAAATGCACTAGAGTGCACGCCCTTGGGTAACAGGGCGGGGGCGCTGCCGGATGCTGGACAAGCATTTCAATCCTGCTGAGGCGCAGGCTCGATTCTATCGAGCTTGGGAAGAATCCGGCGCCTTCGAGTGCCATCCCGAGTCTCCGGCGCAACCCTACTGCATCGTGATGCCGCCGCCCAACGTCACGGGCAGCCTGCACATCGGCCACGCGCTCAACTTCACGCTGCAGGACATCCTGATCCGGTATTACCGGATGCATGGGCGCGACGCGCTCTGGCAGCCCGGAACGGATCACGCGGGGATTGCCACCCAGATGATGGTGGAGCGGCAGCTCGAACTCGAACAAACGAACCGGCTGAAACTTGGACGCGCCGCTTTTATCGACCGGGTCTGGCAATGGAAGGCAGAGTCGGGTGGCACCATTACCCGGCAGCTCCGCTCGCTCGGCGCCTCGCCCGATTGGCGACGGGAGCGCTTCACTCTCGATGAGGGACTATCGGCGGCGGTTCGCAAGGTGTTCGTCACCCTCTTCAAGGCCGGGCTGATCTATCGCGACAAGCGTCTCGTGAATTGGGATCCGAAGCTGCGCACCGGCATTTCCGATCTCGAGGTGGAGAACGTCAAGACCAAGGGCTCGCTCTGGTATTTCAAATACCCGATCGAAGGTGCCGAGGGGACCTATGTCGTGGTCGCGACGACGCGTCCCGAAACCATGCTCGGCGATACCGGCGTCGCGGTCCATCCCGAGGACGAGCGCCTCAAGCATTTGATCGGGCGCCACGCAATCCTGCCGCTGGTTGGCCGGCTCATTCCCATCGTGGGCGACGAGCATGCCGATCCCGCGACCGGCAGCGGTGCGGTCAAGATCACGCCGGGACACGACTTCAACGATTTTGAAGTGGGGCGCCGGCACGGATTGGGCTTGATCAGCGTGCTCGATCTGGACGGCCGCCTTAACGGCAGCGTGCCCGAGGAATTTCGCGGGCTCGATCGATTTGACGCTCGCAAGAAGGTCGCGGCGGCGATGGAAGCGCTGGGTCTGGTCGAGAAGGTCGAACGCCACACGCACATGGTGCCGCATGGCGACCGCTCCGGCGTGCCGCTGGAGCCGATGCTCTCGGATCAATGGTTCTGTGATGCCAAGAAACTGGCGCAAGCGCCGATCGCCGCGGTCGAGAGCGGACGCACGGTGTTCGTGCCGAAAAACTGGGAGAACACCTTCTTCGAATGGATGCGCAACATCCAACCCTGGAACATTTCGCGCCAGCTCTGGTGGGGCCATCAAATTCCCGCTTGGTACGGTCCCGACGGCGCGATCTTCGTCGAGGAGACCGAAGCGGAGGCGATGGCCGCCGCGGAGCGGCACTACGGCAAAGCGGCGGTGCTCACTCGCGATCCCGACGTGCTCGACACGTGGTTCTCCTCCGGCCTTTGGCCGTTCTCGACCCTGGGCTGGCCGGAGCGCACACCTGAACTCGCGCGCTATTATCCGACTGACGTGCTGGTGACGGGCTTCGACATCATCTTCTTCTGGGTCGCCCGCATGATGATGCTCGGCCAATACATCATGGGCGAGGTGCCGTTCCGCACCGTCTACATCCATGCCCTCGTGCGCGACGAGCGCGGTCAAAAGATGTCGAAGACCAAGGGGAACGTCATTGATCCCTTGGTGCTGATCGATCGCTACGGCTGCGACGCGTTGCGCCTCACGCTGGCGGCGCTGGCAGCCCAGGGGCGGGATATCAAGCTCTCGGAAGCGCGCGTCGAAGGCTATCGCAACTTCGCGACCAAGCTTTGGAATGCTGCCCGATTCGCGGAAATGAACCAATGCGTTCGGGCCGAAGGATTTGATCCCGCCAAGTGCTGGCAGCCCATCAACCGCTGGATCGTCGGCGCCGTGGCCGACGCCGGTGAGCGCGTCGCGACGGCGATCGAGGAATACAAGTTCAACGAAGCTGCGGCGGCGCTCTATCAGTTCACCTGGGGCACGTTCTGCGATTGGTACCTGGAATTCACCAAGCCGATCTTGACCAGCGACGCTCCGGAAATGCAGGCTGCGCGGCAGGAAACACGCGCCGCGACCGCTTGGGTCCTCGCCGAGCTCGTGCACCTTTTGCACCCGATCATGCCGTTCGTGACCGAGGCGATTTGGGAACAGCTCTCGGGCGGGCGAGAGGGTCTGCTGATTACGGCGCCTTGGCCCGATCGGCGCGGCTTGCCGCGCGACCAGGCCGCGATTGCGGAAATGGAATGGGTGGTGCGACTGATCTCGGCCACGCGCGCGGTGCGCTCGGAACTGAACGTTCCGGCGGGGAAAGAGGTGGCGGCGTACCTGAACGCTGGTGCGCCCGAATTGGCGCGGGTCGAGAAGCATCTGGAGCACATCCGAAGGCTTGGACGGCTCGGCGATATCAAGCCGGCGCGCGGCGAGGCCTGGGACCGCGTCGCCGCGCGCGCCGTCCAGGTCGTGGTCGAGGGAGCGACGCTGTACCTCGATCTTGCTGGCGCCGTTGACCTCGCGAAGGAACGCCAGCGCCTGCAGAAAGAGTCCATGGCGCTCCGCGCCGAGTTGGACAAGATCGATCAAAAGCTGAACAACGAGCAGTTCCGCGCCAGGGCGAAACCCGAAGTGATCGAGGAGCAGCAGGAACGTCGGGCCGAAACTGAAGCCGCCCTAGGGCGCCTCACCGATGCACTTGGCCGCTTCCGCGCCGGCTGAATGGGTTTTGCAGCCGGCGCATACCGGGTCGAGCCGAGTCGATCTCCTCATCATCTAAAAATGCTCTAAGCTCCCTGGCGGAGCCCGGCCGGACGGCCGGCGCAGCGCCGCGGCGCATAGCGGCATGAAGGGGGAAGCATGGATATAGTCTCCCGCGTCAAGAACATCCTCGTGACGCCCAACACCGAATGGCCCGTCATTGCAGGCGAACCCGCCAACACGGGCCAGCTTTACACTGGCTATATAATCCCGCTCGCGGCGATCGGGCCGATTGCCAGCTTCATTGGGTTTGCGGCCAGTGGTGCGATGGCCGGGGGCATTGTGGCCGCGATCGTATCGTTCGTGGTCGAATTGATAGCCGTATTCATCATTGCGCTGATCCTGACCAAGATCGCTCCGATGTTCGGCGGACGCGACGATCTGGGGCAGGCCTTTAAGCTTGCGGCCTATTCGAGGACTCCCGCATGGCTCGGAGCGATCTTCGGAATTGTGCCGATTTTGGCCATTGTCGGGAGCGTCATCGCCCTTTACGGCATCTATCTTCTCTATGCCGGAGCGGCTCCTGTGCTGGGCGTGCCCAAGGAAAAGACGGTCCTCTATACCGTCGTCGCCGTGATCGTCAGCATCGTCACCTTCATCGTGCTCGGTTTGGTCGTGGGCGTGATCTTCGGAACGATGCTGGGGCTTTCGAACCGATAGCGACGCAGGCTACCGGCGCCCGCGACACGATTAGGGGATGCCGTTCTCGCGTGGGCGAGAGCGGCATCCTGCACGGTTCGGAGTTCTGCTTCAGCTCTGTTTTCGCTTATGCGCGCCCAACGCGGCTTGGAACGCCTGCGGCACCGTCATGTTTGGCGTTGCCCCGCATTGCACCATGACCTTGTGGATATTGTCCGAGATCTGGCTTACGTCGATGATGCGGATGCCGGCCCTCGCCGCGAGATAGCCGTAGTAAAACATCGCGGTCGACGCGCGGTCCTCGTCCGAGGCGGCCAGCAAATCGGAGCAGCGCACCTTCGAGACATCCCACTTGCCGGACGCGACCTGCGCCGGTGACGGAGGCGGCGCCGCCGCTGCCGGTGCCGGCGGCGGTGCGGGCGCGGGCGCCGGAGGCGGAGATGATTGCTGGGCACAGGCCGCGACGCACAGCGCCGCCAATGCTGCCGCAAGCTTTTTCATGGGCTCGGTCCTTTCTCGTTGTCGGTAGAGAGCGCCCGTTCGTCGGCGGCTCAGAAGCAGGCGCCGGAGGCTCGCGCCGAGCCGCGCTGGGCGGCGCGGCCGACGCCGCCGACCGCGGCGCCGATCGCAGCACCCCTGCCGGCATTCCCGGCAATACCGCCGAAGACGGCGCCCGCGGCCGCACCGCGCGCGGCGCCGCCGAGTGGGCTTGGCGTCACGGCATTGCAGGGCGGAGGAGAATTCGGCGGTGGGCCTCCCCACTGTGCGTATTGCGTTGAGCTCCAGGCCGGCCCACTTGCGATCATCCAGCAGGCCGCGCCGAGCACAACTATAGAGCGAAGCATTCTGCAATCCCCTCAAGATAAGGCGGCCGGCGGAAGCGGCGCCTCGGAGAAAGCTAGTGCGAATTGGCGCGGATCAAGTTCCAGCGCCGTTTCACAGACCGGGCGCGATGAAATCGGGCCAAATGCCGGATTCCCGGGCAAGCGAGAGGGCGTCCTGGCCGGCCGAGAACCCATCCTCGACCAGCATCGCGCGAAATCCCGCCGCGCGGGCGCCAAGGATGTCCGTGTGCAAAGTATCGCCGACGCAGAGCACCCTCGCCGGCACGACACCGGGGTCCGCCGCCAGGGCAAGGCGATAGATTTCGCCGAAGGGCTTGCCGCAGAAAATGATCGAGGCGCCGGTCTCGGAAGCGAGACGATGGGCGTAGAATCCGGGTTCTGCGTTCTGGCTTGTACCGTTGGGAGAAGCGATATCGGGATTGCACACGATGATCGGCCGCGGGTTGCGGCGGAGGCTCTCGCGCAGGAGGTTCTGACGCTTCTCGTTCCAGCAGTCCGCCGACAAAAACACGAAGGCGGAAACCTCGTCAAAGGCAGAGCGCGCGTCGCCCAGTGCGCACATGGCGCCCGTTATGGCGGCCATCGGCGCCGGCGGGTCGGCGATCAATCCGATCGGGCCAGAAAGTTCGAGGTTTTGAAGCCGCTCGGGCAGGAGATCGAGGCCGCTCACGACTTCGTCGCCGCGAAAATCGAAGCCTCTGCGGCGGTGATTGGCGACCGCCCCATCCTTGTCGCCGCTTGCGTCGTTGCTGAGAACGCGAAGGGGAATCCGGGCGCGACGCAAGTGAGCGACGGCGGCGCGCGCGGACGGGATCGGGCTGTGTCCGAGATTGAGCACGCCCCAGGAGTCCAGCAGCACCAGGTCGAAGGTGCCTGCGAGGTCGGCGATCCCATTGACGCGGCGTGGGCTCAGCGGCGGTGGCTTGGAGGGCAGTCGCGCCTCGGCGGCACGGTAGGCGCGCCACGCCTGCTCGAAAGAGATTAGCGGCACGGGGCGGTCGGTCGTGGCATGGTGGGACAGAGGATACGTGGATGCAGCGGGAATGAAAACTTTGTATGGTCCCGCAAGCCCAGCGTTTCAACGGGTTTACTGTGGAGGCCCCGATGCCCGACGACGCGAAGAAGATCACCTTCGACAAGAGCAAGCTGCCGAGCCGGCACGTGACGGAAGGACCGGAGCGTGCGCCGCACCGCTCCTACCTCTACGCCATGGGGCTGACGGATGAGCAAATTCATCAGCCGCTGATCGGCGTCGCGACCACCTGGAACGAGGCCGCGCCATGCAATATTGCGCTCGCGCGCCAAGCGCAGGCCGCGAAAAAGGGCGTTGCCGCGCGTCACGGCACGCCGCGCGAATTCACTACCATTACCGTGACCGACGGCATGGCCATGGGACACGCCGGAATGAAATCATCGTTGGTGTCGCGCGAGGTGATCGCGGATTCAATCGAGCTGACGGTGCGCGGCCATTGTTATGACGCGCTGGTCGGTCTTGCCGGCTGCGACAAGTCGCTGCCCGGCGTGATGATGGCGATGCTTCGCCTCAATATTCCCTCGGTGTTCATGTACGGAGGATCGATCCTGCCCGGCCGCTTCCGCGGCAGGGATGTGACGGTCCAGGACCTGTTCGAGGCGGTGGGTGCGCATAGCGCCGGCAAGATGAGCGATGCCGACCTGCACGAGCTCGAATGCGTGGCGTGTCCGTCTTCGGGCTCCTGCGGCGGACAATTCACCGCCAACACCATGGCGTGCGTTTCCGAGGCGATCGGCCTCGCATTGCCGGGTTCGGCCGGCGCGCCGGCGCCGTTCGATTCCCGCGACGCCTATGCCGAAGCCTCGGGAGAGGCGGTGATGAACCTGCTGCGGCGACACCTTCGTCCACGTGACATCGCAACGCGCAAGGCGTTCGAGAATGCCGCCATGGTGGTGGCGGCCTCGGGCGGCTCGACCAATGGCGCACTGCATCTGCCGGCGATGGCGCACGAGGCCGGTATCGATTTCGACCTGCACGCCGTCGCCGAGATCTTCAAGCGGACGCCTTATATCGCCGACCTCAAGCCGGCCGGCCGTTATGTGGCCAAGGACCTTTACGAGGCCGGCGGCGTGCCGGTGTTGATGAAGGCGCTGCTGGATGGCGGTTATCTCCATGGCGATTGCCTCACGGTCACGGGAAAGACCGTTGCCGAAAACTTGAGGAACGTGGTGGTGCGCAGCGATCAAGACGTGGTGCGCCCGACTTCAGCGCCGCTCCTGCCGACCGGCGGCGTGGTCGGCTTGCGCGGCAACCTTTCGCCGCAGGGGGCGATCGTCAAAGTCGCGGGCATGAAGAAATTGCAATTCCGCGGCCCCGCGCGGTGCTTCGAATGCGAGGAGGACTGCTTTGCCGCCGTCGAATCCCGCACGTACCGGGAAGGCGAGGTGCTGGTGATCCGCAACGAGGGACCGCGCGGCGGTCCCGGCATGCGCGAGATGCTGGCGACGACAGCGGCAATCTACGGTCAGGGCATGGGTGACAAGGTCGCACTCATTACCGACGGGCGTTTCTCCGGTGCCACGCGCGGGTTCTGCGTCGGCCATGTGGGGCCGGAAGCGGCAGTAGGCGGCCCTATTGGGCTGCTGCGCGACGGCGACATGATCGCGATCGACGCCGAAGCCGGCACCCTCACCGTGGAACTGAGCGACGCCCAACTGGCGGAGCGCCGCAAGAGCTGGAAACCGCGCCGGCACGATTTCCAATCGGGCGCGCTCTGGCGCTATGCGCAAACCGTAGGCGATGCGGAAAAGGGTGCGGTCACGCATCCGGGCGCCAAGGCGGAAACCCACGTCTATGCCGATACCTGAGCGCTGAATGGCGGACGCTGTCGCGAGCGGTTCGTCGCCGGAGGAGAAGCGCACGCTGCGCCGCATCGACGAGCTGGTACGCCGTGGTCTCGTCGCTGAACGGGACGCGGATTTGCTTGAACAGGTGGCTGAGCGGTATGCAGTGGCGGTGAGCCCGGCGATGCTCGCTCTCATCGATGCGGGCGATTGTGCCGATCCGATCGCGCGGCAATTCGTCCCTGACCCGCGTGAATTGGTTGTCACCCCCGAGGAGCGCGCGGACCCGATCGGCGATCGCGCGTATGCGCCGGTCAAGGGCATCGTGCACCGTTATCCCGATCGCGCGCTGCTTAAGCCCACGCACGTGTGCCCGGTATACTGCCGCTTCTGCTTCCGGCGCGAGCAGGTGGGGCCTGAAGGCGAGGGGCTCAGCGCCGCCGAGCTGGCGCTGGCCTTCGACTACATCAGGACCCGGCCGGAAATTTTCGAGGTCATCGTCACCGGTGGCGATCCGTTCGTACTTGGCTCGCGCCGCCTCGGTGAGATCGTGCGCACGCTCGACGCGATCGATCATTTGGGCGCGATCCGCTTTCACACGCGCGTGCCTGTGGCGGCACCCGAGTGGATCGACGACGCGCTGATAGCGGCGCTCTCGGCGGCAAAGCCGGTCTATGTCGCGATCCACGCCAATCACTCTCGCGAAATCACCCCGGCGTTCCGCGCAGCGTGCCGCCGGATGGCCCACGCCGGGATTTCCTTGCTCGCGCAAACCGTCCTGCTCAAGGGCGTCAACGACGATGTCGCGGTATTGGAGGGGCTGCTCCGCGCGCTGGTCGCGGCCGGCGTCAAGCCATACTATCTGCATCACCCCGACCTCGCTCGCGGCACGAGTCATTTTCGCTTGAGCCTTGCCGAAGGCCGCGCCCTGGTGTCGGCGCTTCGCGGGAGGATTTCGGGACTCTGCCAGCCGACCTACGTACTCGATATTCCCGGCGGCGTCGGCAAGGCGCCGGTCGCGCCCTCGGCCGCAAGGCCAAGGGGCGACGAAAGCTGGGAGGTTGCGGACTACAGGGGCGGCCGGCACTTCTATCCATCGCTTGGGGAGATCTAGATGGCGCGCATTGCCGTAGGCGGCTTGCACCACGAGACCAACACCTTTGCGCCGCTCAAGGCCACCTATGAGGAGTTCGAGCGCGGCGGCGGCTGGCCGGGTCTGAAGCGCGGTTCGGCCATCCTCACGGCGTTCGACGGGATGAACCTCCCGATTGCCGGCGCTCTAGAGGTGCTGAGGGCGCAGCCGCACGAACTCGTTCCCCTGGTCTGGGCGGCGGCCACGCCGTCGGCTCACGTGACCGAGGACGCCTACGAGCGGATCGTCGGCATGATGGTGAGCGACCTCAAGGCGAAGCTTCCCGTCGATGCCATTTACCTCGACCTCCACGGCGCCATGGTCACTGAGCATCTCGATGACGGGGAGGGCGAGCTGCTGAGGCGCGTACGTTCCATAGTCGGATCGGAATTACCGATCGTTGCGAGCCTCGACCTGCATGCGAATGTCACCCCGGAAATGATTGATTTTACGGATATCATGCTGGCCTACCGTACCTACCCCCACGTGGACATGGCGGTGACCGGACGGCGCGCGGCGGAGCTGTTGGGACGCTTACTCGAAGGATCTGGAAAGCCGCGCAAGACTCTAGAGTTGCTTGATTTTATCATTCCCCTGTCATGGCAGTGCACGATGATGGAGCCGGGCGCGACGATCTATCGCCGGCTCGCGGAGATCGAGGCAGAGACCGGGGTCGTTCTGTCCTTCACCCCGGGTTTTCCAGCGGCCGATTTCCGATATTGCGGGCCTGCGGTCTTTGGCTACGGGAGCGATGCCGCGAAGGTGGCTGCGGCGGGGCGATTGCTGGCGAACGAAATTAATAAGCGGGAAAAGGATTTCGTCGGTAAAATTTATACTGCGGATGAAGGTGTAGCCGAGGCCCTGCGGCGGACCGCCACTCGGCCGATCGTCCTCGCGGACACCCAGGACAATCCAGGCGCGGGAGGTTCCTCGGACACCGTGGGCCTGCTGGAGGCGCTGCTACGCGCCGAGGCCGATCGGGCATCAATAGCGGTGATGTGGGACCCTGCGGCCGCCGAGGCGGCGCACCGGGCGGGGAAGGGCGCCACGCTTTCGATCGGGCTCGGCGGCAAATCCGGTGCGCCCGGCCAGCGGCCGCTACACGGTGACTATACCGTCGAGTCGCTGGGCGATGGTCGCTTTCTCGGGACGGGCCCAATGTACGGCGGAGCGGCGATGAACCTTGGCCCTATGGCGCTGCTGCGGATCGGCGGCGTGCGGGTCGTGGTGGCAACCCGCAAGGTTCAGGCGGCCGATCAGGCCATCTTTCGGCATCTGGGTGTTGAACCCGCCCGCGAGCGAATCCTCGGCCTTAAGAGCTCGGTGCATTTTCGCGCCGACTTCGCCCCAATCGCCGAGGATATCCTTGTGATCAAGGCACCGGGCGCGATGCTCGCGGACCCCGCGGACTTACCATTCAAGCGCCTGCGGCCCGGTATTCGCCTTCATCCGCTGGGGGCACCGTTTCAAACAAATGCCACAAGGATTTGTTAATTCCCGGTTGCAAAGATAGACTGGGGCTGAAAGTCAAATGACGTCCAAGACCGTTCGTACCAGCGTTGATCGCCTCGATTTTCGCCGCGACCGGCGCCACCCGGTTCCGCCGGTGACCGTACGAATTTCCGACCGCGAATATCCGACCATTAATTGGTCGCTGACCGGTATCCAGGTCGCGGCGCAGGAGTTGGGTTTGGCGGTTGACGACGGGATGGCGGGCACCCTGCTGATGCCCGAGGCCGGCAGTTCCTTCGAGTTCTCCGCCGTGGTCGTGTGGGCCGATTCCGAGCAAGGCGTGGTGGGCGCACGGTTCACCGAATTGCCGCCCGGTGCGGTCGAGAAGCTCGACCGTTATCTCGCGCAATGGCTGCGGCGGACGGCGCGGCGATGAGAGGCCGAAACTTCGCGCGTATTGCCGTTGCCGCGCTCATGCTGAGCCTCGCGCCGCTTGCTGCCTGGGCGGATGGCGCGGCGAGCCAGAGCTATTCGGGCGGGCTCAAATTGGTTTGGGGTGGCCTGCCCGTGCCGGACTTCAGCGGCATGCGCCCCTCTGGCGGCACCGGCTTGATCGATCCGCCGCCGGGCTTTTCGATGATGCTCACCATGCCGGACGCCCCGGGACAGCAATTCATGTTTTCTCCCCACCTACCGCAGGTGATGCCCGACAGCACGACGCCATCGGCGGCGGAGAGGGCGTATCTCGGCTTCAGCTTCGACATGGGACAGCAGACCGGGCTCTACGGCACTCTGGGCGTCGGCGGTTCGATTGCGGCTTCTCACGGCCTCACCTTCGAGGACCTCGGGCGGACGCACGCGACATCGCCGCTGCTTCTTCATGGCGGATTGGAATTCGGCTATCGGCTCGATCCGCAGAACAGCGTTTCGCTGAGCCTCGATCAAGCCAAGGGCGCGGATTCATTCGATCGCGGCGATTCCGTCTCCTCGGTGCGGCTGCGCTACGGCTTGAAATTCTGAATCCGAGCGTGTCCGCGCCATCACGTCGGGGAAGTTGGCGGCCGAGCGGCCTCAGGCCGTAGCGTTCCCGCTATTCCCGATTTCGCACCAGACCGGCGTGTGATCGGAGGCCTTGTCGGCGGCGCGCGGTTCCTTGTCGATGTCAGCGGCAATAAGGCGATCCGCCGCCTCCGGCGACAGCAGCAGGTGATCGATGCGCAGGCCTTCGTCGCGGCCCCAGCGACCCGCCTGATAATCCCAGAAGCTGTATCGATGCGGTTCGGTGTGGAATACCCGGAACGCGTCGGTGTAACCGAGGTTGAGCAAAGTGCGGAACTGCGCGCGCGATTCCGGCCGGCAGAGAGCATCCTCGCGCCAGCCTTCGGGGTCGTAGACATCGGCGTCGGTCGGACAGACGTTGTAGTCCCCGGCCAATACCACCGGCATCTCGCTTTGAAGCAGCTTGCCGGCATGCGCGGCAAGGCGTCCCATCCACGCGAGCTTGTAAGGATATTTGTCGGTGTTCGCGGGATTGCCGTTGGGCAGGTAAATCGACGCGACGCGCACATCTCCCACGGTCGCCTCGATATAGCGCGCGTGATTATCGCTGGCGTCGCCGGGAAGGCCCGCGATCACGTCACGCGCGGGCTCGCGGCTCAGGAGCGCGACGCCGTTATAGGTTTTCTGGCCCGTGACCTCGGCGTGATAGCCGAGACCCTTCAGCTCGAGGCTCGGGAAATCCGCGGTCTCGCACTTGATCTCCTGAAGGCAGAGCACATCCGGCTTGGCGCTTTCGAGCCAGCGCAGCACGTGGCTCAAGCGCACTTTGATCGAATTGACGTTCCAAGTGGCGATTTTCATGGCCGCAGTCTCGCAAGACCCGCGCGCCGGTGCCGGCGCTTTTGCGGGCTCAGCCGATGGCGAAGGACTTGCCGCAGCCGCAGGAGGAGCTGGCTTGTGGATTGCGAACCTGGAACGAGGCGCCCATGAGGTCCTCGACGAAGTCGATCTCCGAGCCGTCCACGAGTTCGAGCGAGGTGCGGTCGATCACCAGCGAAACGCCGTCGCGCTCGAATACCAGGTCGTCCTCGTGGCGCTCCTCGTCGAAGTTGAAATTGTACTGAAAGCCGGAGCAGCCGCCGCCGCTCACCGCAAGCCGCAGCGCGGCATTGGGTACTTGCTCCTGTACCTTGAGTTCCCCGATGCGCTTTGCCGCACTTGCGGAGAGACTGACCTGTGCTCCGGTACTGGCGCCGCCTTCTGCCATAACGACCCTCGCGCGAGATTCAATTGCCCTGAATGTAGGAATTGGCGCCGCAATGTCAAACCAGTGGCCGGCCATTGCCAGGAATCGGGGCAGACCTGTAGCGTCAGGCCTATGACGCCGACCGAGAGGGCACCCTACGCCTCGCGTCCCGAGCAAAGCCGGGGCCGGCTCCATTGCGAGCCGGAAAGCCCGAGCCGGTCGCCATTCCAGCGCGATCGCGACCGCATCATCCATTCCGCCGCGTTCCGCCGTCTCGAATACAAGACCCAGGTCTTCGTTAACCACGAGGGCGACCATTATCGGACGCGTCTTACCCATAGCCTCGAAGTGGCGCAGATCGCGCGCAGCGTGAGCCGGTCGCTCGGCCTCAACGAGGATCTCGCCGAGGCGGTGGCGCTTGCACACGATTTGGGCCACACGCCTTTCGGGCACGCCGGCGAGGAGGCGCTTGACGCGGCCATGCGGGAGTTCGGCGGCTTCGATCACAATGATCAGACGCTGCGTATCCTAACCCGGCTCGAACGCCGCTACGCCGAATTCGACGGCCTCAACCTTACCTGGGAGGCGCTGGAAGGCACCGTCAAACACAACGGCCCCCTGATCGGTAAGCCGAACGCGAAGCCCTTGCCGTCCACGATCGCTGCTTACGTGCGCGAGCACGATCTTGAGCTGGCGTCCTGGCCCGGCGCCGAGGCACAGGTGGCGGCGCTCGCCGACGACATCGCCTATAACAATCATGATATCGACGACGGGCTGCGCGCCGAGCTGTTCACGGTTGAGGATATGGATGAGGTGCCACTCGCGGGGCCGGTCTTTCGCGCCGTGCGCGAGCGTTATCCGACGCTCGAAGGAACGCGCCTCATCCATGAATCGATCCGCCGCATGATCGACCGGATGGCGAGCGACCTGATCGAGGAGACACGGCGTCGCGCAGCCGAGGCTCGGGTTGCGAATCCTGCCGATGTCCGCGCCTTGGGCGCGCCGTTGGTCGGATTTTCCGAGGCAATGCGCGCTCACGACAAGGCGCTCAAGGCCTTCCTTTTCGAACGGATGTACCGGCACTACCGGGTCAATCGCATGTCGTCGAAGGCGCGGCGCATCGTGCGCGAGCTGTTCGATCTCTTCCATCGCGAGCCCGAATGTCTGCCGGGAGAGTGGCGCCAACTGGCGGGCGCGCCGCAGAGCACCACCACCGCCCGCGTCGTTGCCGACTACATCGCGGGCATGACGGACCGCTTCGCTCTTGACGAGCACAGCCGCCTGTTCGACCGATACTCCAAGCCATGATGAACCTGTTCGCACATTTTCAAGAGGTCGTAACCGGCAGGCTGCGCGCCATGATGGCGGCGGGGGAATTGCCGCCCGAGATGGATTTGACGCGCGTCACGGTGGAACCTCCGCGCGATCCCGCCCACGGCGACATCGCGACCAATGCCGCCATGGTGCTGGCGAAAGCCGCAGGGCAGAACCCGCGCGTTTTGGCGGTAAAACTGGCCGAACACCTCAAAGGCGAGGACGAAATCATCGCCGCGGAGGTCGCGGGACCGGGATTCATCAACCTGCGCCTCGGAGACGATTTCTGGCGCCGGCGGCTCGGCGATATTCTGCGCGCGGGTCCTGCGTATGGCGACAGCGCGATCGGTGCCGGTAAGCCCGTCAACGTGGAGTACGTCTCCGCCAATCCGACCGGCCCCATGCATGTGGGGCACGGCCGCGGCGCGGTTTTCGGCGACGTGCTCGCGGCGCTGCTGGAAAAAGCGGGACACAAGGTCTGCCGCGAGTACTACATCAACGATGCCGGCGCTCAGGTGGACGTGCTCGCGCGCTCCGTGCATCTGCGCTATCGCGAGGCGCTCGGGGAAGAAATCGCGGCGATCCCCGAGGGCTACTATCCCGGCGACTATCTACAGGACACCGGGCGCCGCCTTGCCGAGCGGGACGGCGACCGCTGGCGCACTTGCCCGGAAACGGAATGGCTGGCGCCGGTGCGCGAGTTTGCGGTCAGCGAGATGATGGCGCTCATTCGCGCCGATCTGGCGGCGCTCGGCGTGGAGCATGTGGTGTTTTCTTCCGAGCGGGCACTGGTCCAAGCGGGCGCAATAGAAAAAGCGCTCGCCGCGCTGGAGGCCGATGGCCTCGTCTATAAGGGCGTCCTCGATCCGCCCAAGGGCAAGCTCCCTGAGGACTGGGAGCCCCGCCCGCAGACCCTGTTCCGATCGACCCAGTTCGGCGACGATGTCGATCGGCCGCTGAAGAAATCGGACGGTTCTTGGACCTACTTCGCCGCCGACATCGCCTATCATTTCGACAAGTACCGGCGCGGCTTCCCCGAGATGATCGACGTGCTGGGAGCCGACCACGGCGGCTACGTGAAGCGCATGCAGGCGGCGGTCAAGGCACTCACTCGCGGGGCCGGCGTGCTCGATGCGAAGTTGTGCCAGCTCGTCAATCTCTTCGACCAGGGCCAGCCGGTTCGCATGTCGAAACGCGCCGGTACGTTCATCACGTTGCGCGAGGTTGTGGACGAGGTAGGCAAAGGCGCCTTCCGGTTCATGATGCTTACCCGCCGCAATGATCAAGCGATCGACTTCGACTTCGCCAAGGTCAAGGAGCAATCCAAGGACAACCCCGTTTTCTACGTGCAGTACGCCCACGCCCGGGCCGCTTCGGTACTGCGGCATGGACGCGAGGCACTCGGCGACGAGGCCGTGGAGTCGCTCACGGACTCGTTGCTTGAACGGCTGACTGCGGTGGAGGAGCTTGGCCTCGTCAAACACCTCGCGGGCTGGCCACGACTCGTTGAAAGTGCGGCGGAAACTCACGAGCCGCATCGGATCGCGTTCTATTTACAGGATTTATCGGCGCTGTTTCATATGTTATGGAATAAAGGCAAAGACGACGCGACGCTGCGCTTCATCGTGAGCGGCGACAAATCGCTGACCCAAGCGCGGCTCGCTCTCGTGCAGGGAATCAAGCACGTGATCGCTTCGGGCCTAAGTGTCTTTGGCGTGGAGCCGATCGAGGAAATGCGCTGATGGCCTACCTCGAACCGCTCGGACCTCCCGAGCGCCCCAGCATCCCCTACCGGCGTATAGAGCGGCGCTCGCACCGCAGCCTCGCGGCTGCTCTTGCCGTGACCGTCATGATTATCTGCGCCGGCGGGCTCTGGATGGCGAACAAGCTGGGCAGTCGCGACGGCGGCGCCGATGTGCCGCTGCTTCGCGCCGACAGCGATCCGGTGAAGGTGAAACCGGACAACCCCGGTGGGATGGAAATCCCGAACCGCGACCGGTCCTACGTCTATGACCAAGGGGGCACGCGGTCTGCGCCTGAGCATCTGATGCCTCCCCCGGAGGTGCCGCTGCCGCGCCCGGCACCGACCTCGCAGCCCGCGGCACCGCCGGCGACCGTCAACAGCGGAATCGCCACGATGGCTCCATCGGCCGCGGCGGCGGAGGCAGTACCGGCACCATCCCCGGCGGCTCCATCGCCTCAGCCGGCGAGCGCGGCCCCCACGGCGCCTGGCGCACCGTCCGAGACGCCGGCTGCGACGACTGCTGCTCCCGCGCGGCCGCCCCAGACGGCGACACTGCCGCCGGGATCGGGCAAGGGCTACCGCCTGCAAATTGCGGCGGTGAAGACGCCGGAGGCCGCCAAGGACGAGTGGGAACGGATCCGCCGCCAGAACAGCGACATCCTGGGGGGGCTTGGTTTTATCTCGGAGCGGGTCGATCTCGGCGACCGCGGCATCTTCTACCGCATTCAGGCCGGACCACTTGCGGACCCCCAGGAGGGCGAGCGCATCTGCACCTTGCTCCGGCAGCGCAATGTCGGGTGCATTCTTGTCCGGCCATGAGCCGCTCGCGGTCATATTCGGTTGCGCCGGACCGAGGCTAAACGCCGAGGAGCAAGCGTTCTTTCGTGCGACCGGTCCCGTTGGCTTCATCCTGTTTCAGCGCAATTGCGAAACCCCCGATCAGGTTCGCGAACTAACGGCAACGCTGCGCGACGCGGCGGGAAAGCCCGCCTCTCCAGTTCTGATCGATCAGGAGGGTGGTCGAGTCGCTCGACTTCAGCCGCCGCATTGGCGGCGCTATCCCTCGGCCGCCCGGATCGCTGCCCTGGGCGGCGAACTCGCCCAGGAAGCGGCGTTCCTATCGGCTCGGCTGATCGCGGATGACTTGGCGACGCTGGGCATCAGCGTCGACTGCCTACCGGTGCTCGACCTCCCGGTTGCCGGAGCCGATCCCGTGATCGGTGACCGCGCCTATGGCAGTGAGCCCACGGTCGTGGCGCGGCTCGGTCGGGCCGCCGCCGAGGGATTGCTCGCGGGAGGCGTGCTCCCGGTCATCAAGCACATCCCGGGGCACGGGCGTGCGAGCGTGGATAGCCACTTCAAACTGCCGAAGGTTGCGGCGAGTCTCCCCACGCTGGAGCGCACGGACTTCGCGCCCTTTCGCGCGCTCAAGGACATGCCGTGGGCGATGACGGCACATGTCCTTTATGAGGCGATCGATCCGAATCACCCAGCCACGCTCTCGGCGCGAGTGATCGATACCGTCATTCGCGCTAGCATCGGCTTCGATGGCGTGCTGATATCGGACGATCTATCCATGCAAGCCTTGGGCGGCTCGATCGGTGCGCGGGCCCGTGATGCTCTCGCCGCCGGTTGTGACATTGTGCTCCATTGCAACGGCGATCTCGACGAGATGAAACAGGTGGCGTCGGCGGCAACCTCCGTAACGGCAAATGCAAAACGCCGGCTTGAACGCGGCGAGGCGCTGCGCGTCCACGGCGTGCCTCTTGACCGTCGCGCGTTTGAACTTCGCCTCGACGAATTGCTGAGGGTCGCGGCGTGAACGGCGACGTATTGTGGCTGGTTTCGATTGGTGCGGTGCCGGGGATCCTAGCGATCACTCTGCACGAGGCGTCGCATGGCTTTGTCGCACATCTATTCGGCGACGACACGGCTTGGAACGCGGGACGTGTGAGCGCCAACCCGTTTCGGCATATCGACCCCTTCGGCACCATTTTGCTGCCGGCGATTCTGCTGCTCGCGCGCTCGCCGTTCCTGTTTGGCTACGCGAAGCCGGTTCCAATAAATTTCTGGGCGCTGCGCAATCCCAAGCGCGACATGATTTGGGTCGCTGCAGCGGGTCCTCTGAGCAATATCTTGATGGCGCTCGCGGCTGGATTGCTCGCGCATTTGACGTTTCTCCTTCCCGATGGATTGGCCAAAGATTGGCTTTCAGACAGTTTTGAGTTCGCTGCCCTGATCAATGTGGTATTGGCTGTCTTCAATATGATTCCGCTGCCCCCACTCGATGGTGGGCGAGTGGCCGTCGGCCTGCTGCCACGCCCGCTTGCGATGAGGCTTGCGAGGATTGAGCCCTACGGCCTTCCGATTCTCATCGGGTTGTTGATTGTTTTGCCATTGATCGGTAGTGACATCCTTCACCGAGACCTCGATCTCGTGCGATACATCGTTGCCGGACCCGTGAGCTTTATCTTCAGAGTTATTGCGACCGTGACCGGAAATCCGGATTGGTTGAGTTTGAATGACTGATGCGACAGACTTTTTCGAGCAAGACCCGCCGCCTGCCGGCGGTGAGCCGACGGAGCTGGTGGTCGATCTCGGCAGCTATGAGGGGCCGATCGACGTCTTGTTGACGCTCGCGCGCGAGCAGAAGGTCGATCTGACGCGTATCTCGATCTTGCGCCTTGCGGATCAATACCTGGCCTTCATCGCGGCGGCGCGCAGGCTTCGTCTCGAGATCGCCGCGGACTACTTGGTGATGGCGGCGTGGCTCGCCTATCTGAAATCCCGTCTGCTGTTGCCCGAGCCGGCAAAGGACGACGAGCCAACCGGCCCCGAGCTCGCCGAGGCGCTTGCGCACCAATTGCAGCGCCTTGAAGCCATGCAGCGGGCGGGCGCGCGGCTGATGGCGTTGCCGCAGCTCGGCCGCGATGTGTTCGCGCGCGGCACGCCCGAGGGCATCCCGGTCGTCCGACGCACGGTCTATGACGCGACCCTTTTCGAGCTGCTGAAGGCCTATGGCGACGGCCGGGCGCGCGCCGCGTCGTCGGTGCTGCACATCGAGCCGGCCGAGCTTTATTCCGTGGACGACGCATTGCAGCGCCTTTCGCGTTTTCTCGGACGCATGCCGGAGTGGCGCATGATGGCAAGCTTCCTCCCGCCCGACCTGCGCTTTGGTTTGATCCAACGCTCCGCGATTGCCGCCACCTTCGTCGCGAGCCTGGAGCTGGTACGCGAGGGGCGTCTGCAATTGCGCCAGGACAAGCTCTTCGGGCCGATCTACCTGCGCAGCCCGCCCTTGACCGAGGCCACATGACCGCCATGACCGACGAAACCAGCGCTCACGCGCTCCGCCTGATCGAAGCTCTGCTTTTCGCCTCCGCGACGCCGCTTGACGAAGCGGCTATCGCCGAGCGTCTGCCCGCCGGCGCCGACGTTCCGGCGCTGTTGGCGGCGATCGAGACGCAATACCGTGAGCGCGGCGTCAATCTCGCGCGCGTCGCCGGCGGGTGGACCTTCCGCACCGCTGCGGACCTGGCACCGCGCCTCAAGCTCGACGCGATGGTGCAGCGGCGCCTCTCGCGCGCGGCGATCGAGACATTGGCGATCGTCGCTTATCACCAGCCGGTGACGCGCGCCGAGATCGAGGCCATTCGCGGCGTGCAAATTTCCAAGGGGACCATCGACACTCTGATGGAGGTCGGCTGGATCATGCCCAAGGGCCGGCGCGAGACGGTGGGACACCCCGTTACCTGGGGCACGACTGATACGTTTCTCCAACATTTCAATCTCGCGGCGATCGGCGACCTTCCGGGCATGGACGAGCTCAAGGCAGCAGGGCTGATCGGACAGCGCGGTGCGATCGCGCTACGCGAAGCCGCATTGCCCGAATCACTCCCGGTCGAGGAGCGCGAAGAGGAGCCTGCACCACTGGAGCTCGATCCCCTCGTCGAGGAGGGTGCGGGCAAGGGATGACGAGCGCGATTTGCGGTTTATATTGAGGGGGCGACACTGCACGCTGAAGCTAGTTGTCCCCCGCGACTGCCAACCCTAAATGTCCAAGGTCACAAAGAGGAGGCGGAATCATGTCATTGAGGCTCAACCAGATAGCGCCGGACTTCACGCAAGAATCGACCGAAGGTCCCATCAATTTCCATAAATGGGCGGGCGATTCCTGGGTAGTCCTGTTCTCGCATCCGAAGGATTTCACGCCGGTCTGCACGACAGAACTCGGCAGAGTGGCGAAGCTTAAGACCGAGTTCGACAAGCGCAACGTCAAGGTGGTCGGCCTTTCGGTTGATCCGGTGGGGGATCACAAGCGTTGGGCGAACGACATCAAGGAAACCCAGGGTGCGGCACCGAATTACCCCATCCTTGCCGACGCCGATTACAAGGTCTCGAAGCTCTACGACATGCTGCCCGAAGCGGTGTCGGGCGATCCCAGCAAGCGCACGCCGGCCGACAACCTGACGGTTCGCAACGTCTTTATCATTGCCCCGGACAAGAAGATCAGATTGATCCTTGTCTATCCGATGGCCACAGGCCGCAATTTCGACGAGATTCTTCGCGTCATCGATTCGATGCAGCTTTCCGACAAGCACAAGATCGCGACCCCCGCTGATTGGAAGCAGGGCCAAGATGTCATCATCACCACTGCGGTGAGCGACGAAGAGGCGAAGACGAAGTTCCCCAAAGGCTTTAAGACGCTGAAGCCTTATTTGCGAGTGACGCCGCATCCCTGATCGCGCGTGAGCGACGCCCACGAGCTCGCAAGTTACTCCACTGCGGGTTCGCGGGCCCCAACGCGTTTACAGCGAACGGTGAGCTCGTTCGCGCCGACGCGCGCTGCCGCGACGGGGCGCGAGTCGGCGCTTTCGAATCCCTTGGCTCGTTCGAGCGCGAGCCCGGGACGTTGCCCGAGTCGAACGGGAGTCTCGTCCAAATTATTGGGGTGCTGAGGAAGCGCGAGCTGGGCGCGCAAACAGCGATCTTTGAGATAAGGGACCAGCGAGACCTACCATACTACAAATGAGCGAACATGACTCGAATATTTAATAGTCTTTAGATGAAATTCAGGGAAACGTCACTATTGTTTAAAATTGAAATGTTTCTTCGATAAAACTGAAATTTTCCCTCGATAGAGTCGAGTGACATGAGCTCTATCGTTTCTAGGCCGAAGCCTAACGAACCGGCTCGGGCCTTGGCGATACCCAGGAGGTTTGGAAAAAGGGGGAGCACATTCATGCCCATCAATCGACGGAGCTTTTTAACACAAAGCGGAGTTTTTTCCTTGGCTCTTGCAGCGCAAGGGCTTCATCGCGTCGCCGCATCGCCGGCCTCGTCGGCGTTTTCGCCGAGCCTGGCCTACCGTTGGGTCGACGTAACCCTCGACGCTGCGGCTAGCGAGATCGAGAAGCATAAACCAAGGCCGACGGTGAGTTCCCGTCTCCTCGCGATACCGATTTATGCAATGTACAACGCTTGGGCTGCTTACGACGCTCGCGCCATGGGTAGCATTCCCGAAGCCTTTGTGCGCCAGCCGCAAACGCAAGACTGTCGCGCGCGACAGGCCAAGGCGATGAGCTACGCGATGTTTCACGCGCACACTTTCGCGTTTCCGGAAGAGATCGAAATCGCCACGCGTTTCATGCGGCAACTTGGATACGATCCTGACCTTCCCGCAAAGGACCCGGCGACGCCCGAGGGCCTGGGGCGGTTTGCCGCCGAAGCAATCATTGCGGATCGCCGGCACGATGGGGCAAATCACCTTGGTGACGAGGTTGGCAGTAACGGCGAACCGTTTTCGGACTACACGTATTACCGCCCCGTAAATCCGGCGAGCGAAATCATAGACCCAAACCGTTGGCAGCCGATTGCGTTCAGTGACGGCAACGGAGGGACCGTCACGCCGGGCTTCCTCACACCTCATTGGTATCGCATAAAGCCTTATGCACTGAGCCGGCCGGACCAATTCCGCGCGCCGCCGCCGCCACCGTTGGCTCGGATGAACTCTTCCGCGAAGCCAAGGAAATCGTCGATCTCAATGCGGGCCTCTCAGCGGATGAAAAAGCGCTCGTGGAGTTTATGCGCGATGGGCCGCGCTCCACCGGTCAGGCCGGTCATTGGCTCTACTTCACCAAGCTCGTCTCGGAGCGCGACCACTACGATGTCGATCAAGACACCAAGATGTACTTTCTGACGGCCAGCTGTGCCCTGGATGCCTTCATAGCGTCTTGGGAAACCAAGCGTTATTACGATACATCCCGGCCTTGGACCCTCGCCCATTATTATTTCAGGGGCCAGGATATTCGGGGGTGGGGCGGCCCGGGCAAAGGCACGGTTTCCATGAAGGGTGAGGATTGGCAACCGTATTCTCCGGCCACGTTTATCACGCCGCCCTTCCCTGGATACGTCTCGGGGCATAGCACGGTCAGCGCTGCCTGCGCAGAAGGACTTCGGCTTTACACGGGCAGTGATCAATACGGGGTCAAACTCATCCGCCACGCGGGCGAATTGACCGAGCCCGGCTATGAGACGGAGGCGACCCTTGAGTTGCCGACGTTCACGATATGCGCGGATATGGCTGGCAGGTCGCGCATGTTGGGCGGCTATCACATTAATGCCGACAATGTCGAAGGTTTGAGCATGGGGCGTAAGATCGCCGCAGTTGTCTTTGCGAAGGCGCAAGCTCAGTTCGAGGGCAAAGCTATTTAGACCTCGCAAAAAAGCTAAAACGGATGGCTTCCGCGTCCGGCGTGCTGCCGGACGCCGAATTCTCTACCGGGGTCACCTGACGTTTTCCGGGGTCACTTGACGCTGACCCCTTGGCTTGGTCCGGGTTGAACTGGCGGCTGGCCTTTTGGCGAAGGACCGGGTGGTGAACCGCTCGCCGGTAAAAAGCAAATCATTGGGGTGCTGAACGACCGAGTTGCGTCCGAAGACGGCGGATCGATCTTTGAGGGCAGGGCCCAAGTGCTCCAGAGACGTATACATCTGTTGTGACCCCGATCACACTCTCCGATATAAATCGCCTCGCAATCCGTGCGCGCGCAGCCCAAGTGACGTGAGATTGCGCGACTGCGCGGTTCAACGATAGGCTCCGGACCGGCACCTTCAGAGCGGTTACAGTTCTATGATCATCGGCATCGATCTTGGCACCACCAACAGCCTCGTGGGCTATTGGCGAAATGACGAAGCGATCCTCATTCCAAACGCTCTCGGGCATTTGCTGACGCCGTCGTGCGTGAGCCTGGGCGACGACGGCCAGATTCTGGTGGGCCTGCCGGCGCGCGAGCGCCTCGCGAGCCATCCTCACCGCACGGCTGCCGCTTTCAAACGCTACATGGGGACGGAGCGCCTCCACTTTCTGGGCGAGAAGGGCTTCCGTCCGGAGGAATTGTCGGCTTTGGTGCTGCGCTCGCTCAAGTCCGACGCCGAGGCATCCCTGGGCCAAACCGTGCACGAGGCGGTCATCACCGTTCCCGCCTATTTCAACGACGCGCAGAGAAAGGCCACCAAAGCCGCGGGCGAGCTGGCCGGCCTCAAGGTGGACATCTTGCTGACCGAACCGACCGCGGCGGCGCTTGCCTATGGCCTTATCGGTGGCGACGCATCGGACGAGCAGACCCTTCTCGTGGTCGATCTCGGTGGCGGTACTTTCGACGTTTCCGTTTTGCATTGCTTTGAAGGAGTGACCGAGGTGCGCGCCACCGCCGGCGATAGCTGGCTCGGCGGAGAGGATTTTGTCGACGCGATCGTCGCGGCGTTCATGACCGGTCCCGGCCGAGATGCCGGTCTCCCCATGGCAAAGTCCGGCGCGTCCGTGCAGGGTCTGCTGCGCCGTCAAGCCGAGCTTGCGAAGCGCGAACTCAGCGACCATGAGTCCGCAACGATCGAAGTGCCTTATAAGGGTAAGGCGATTTCCTGGACGCTGTCGCGGGACACCTTCGAGCAGATATCGGAGCCGCTGTTGCTGCGTTTGCGGTCGCCGATCGAGCGAGCCTTGCGCGACGCGCGCGTGCGCCCAACCGATCTCACGCGGATCATCTTCGCGGGCGGCGCCACGCGCATGCCGATGTTCCGACGTCTGATCGCGCGCCTGTTCCAGCGGTTGCCGGTGCAGCATATCAATCCCGACGAGGTCGTGGGACGCGGCGCCGCCGTGCGCGCGGGCATGCGGATGCGCGACGAGGGCCTAAAGGAGAGCGTGCTCACCGATGTGTGCCCGTTCACGCTCGGCATCGAGACAACCGACCAGGACGTGCGTGGCCGACGCGTCCACGGCCTGTTCTCACCGATCATCGAGCGCAATACCATCATTCCCGCGAGCCGCTCGAAAACTTTCAGCACTATCGACGAGAACCAACGCGCGATTTCGGTCCGCGTTTTCCAGGGCGAAGGACGGCTCAGCAAAGACAACATCCTGCTTGGCGCCTTCAAGGTGCGGGTGCCCCCGGGGCCTGCGGGAAAGGAGAGCATCGACGTGCGCTTCACCTATGACACCAGCGGCTTGCTGGAAGTGGAGGCCAGCGTGCTCAGCACCAAAATGCGCGAGCGCATCGTGATCGAAGGCAATGCCGGGGTGCTCTCGCGCGAGCAAATTAAGGAACGGCTCGACTCCCTCGCAAAGCTTAAGGTGCATCCACGCAACCAAGCCGAAAACATGGCGGTGATCGCGCGTGCGGAGCGGTTATACGAGGAGCGACTCGGCGTGCAGCGCGATCAAATCGGAGGCTGGCTCACCGAGTTCCTGAGCCGAGTTGAGGATCAAGACCCGACCGAGATCGAGCATGCGCGTTCGGTGCTGGCGGAGCGGCTCGACGCGGTCGACGACAAATTTTTCCTCTAGGGACACTCGGGCGAGATGTGGCAGGTGCTCGGCATCGCGGCGACTGACGATCCGGTCGCGATCCGCCGGGCCTATGCCGCGCGTCTCAAGGCGCTCGACCCCGATCGGGATCCGGAAGAGTTCTGGGCTCTGCGCCGAGCCTATGAGTCGGCATTGGCTCGCGCTCGGCACAGCGCCAGGTCGCCGGTTCCGCCTCCCCCGCAAGTGCCCGATGCAGAATCGAATGGCGGAAACGCGGCTGAGAACGAATCGGAGAACGCGTCCGGCAGCGACGGAAATTTGGTGAACACCAGCGAACTAGAACGTGATCCCGTGGATAGCGCCGCGGTGCGGGCGCCAACCGAGACAGACATGCTGCTGGCCAATGCCCAAGCCGAAAGCGGCGCCGCGCTGGGGAGATTCCGCGGGGCGCTCAGCGAGCGCGACTGGTCGGCGGCAGCGAGGGAATTGGTGTCCGCTTCGGCGCGCGGCCTGCTGCCGCTTGCGAACGAGGAGGCGCACGCCGCGGAGGTGATGAAGGGCGCGATGGCGGATCGCGACCTCTCCGCCGCGAGCTTCCGCGCGGTCGCGCAGCAACTCCATTGGGACGGCCCGCTGACCTGGAGCCGCGGCGCACATGACAAGCTGCGTCAGCAGGTGTGGGCGCGCATAGACGCTGAAAACTGGTACACCGCCCTTCTAGAACAGGCGTCATACCGACCGCCCGGAGGCTTGAACTTGCATGGGTGGCTCGGGGGCGACCCCAAGCAGATCGAGCGCGGCGCTGCCATGATGGTGCTGGGGTACACGTCCGCGAACAACGCGCGCCGCCTGAAGAAGTGGCTCGACCCCCTGCTGGTCCAGGCCGAGCAGCACCAGCCCTGGCTGGGCAATCGCATCGATCCCTGCGTGATCGAAACCCTGCGCGACCGTCTCATCCCGCCACCGAAGGCGAAGAGCGGTGCGTCCTGGATCTGGATTTTTATCGCTATCGCCCTGCTGCAGGTTCTACTGGCGCTGGCCAACAAAAATTGAGCGCGGCGAACTCGCGGCCGCGACGTCGGATGGGCGAGCCGCGACCGAGGTTGCGGGATGCCACGGGCCTGAAGGCGCGGGTTTCCGGCTCGCCAAGAGCAAGTCAAGCTGGATAATGTCTCTTCAAGGTAAGATGCTGCGGAGCGCCGGCCAGTTGATTTGCTACGGGCCCGTCCTTTCTGCCAATATCCCGGCCGCATGGCGGTCGGCAGCACGCCGGCGACGATCGGTAGGTTTGTAGGATGTTTGATTTCGCGTGGTCCGAGCTGATGGTGATTGCGGTCGTGGCGCTGGTGGTGATCGGACCCAAGGACTTGCCGCGGGTGATGCGGTCGCTCGGTAAATGGGCGAGCCGCGCGCGCATGGTTGCACGCGAATTCCAAGGCAGCATCGATCAGATGATCCGCGAAAGCGAGCTCGAGGAAGTGCGGCGCGAGGTTCAGAAGGTGGCGGAGATCAATCTCGATCATGAGGTTAAATCCGCGGTTGATCCCGGCGGCGAGATTGGCAAGGCGTTGGAGTCGACGTCGGTTACGGCCTCGGATCCCGCGCTTGCACCGCCGGCCGCCGCGGGGGGCACCACCGCGCCGGAGGCAGCTCCCGCAGGCGGATCGGTGGGACCTGAGCAAGCCCCGGCGCCGGCGGCCGAGGGCGAGCATAGCCACGGCAAGACACCGACGCCGGCATGACGGGCACCACGCAGGACCGGGATGACGAGCTCGAGCAGGGCAAAATGCCGCTGCTGGATCATCTCATCGAACTGCGCCGTAGGTTGATCTATTCGGCGCTCGCGCTCGCGGTGCTTATGCCTCCCTGCTACTATTTCAGCCAGTATATTTTCGACTTCCTCACGCGGCCGTTGGCGTCGATCCCATCACTGACCGGCGAGCCGCACAAATTCATCTACACGGACCTGACCGAGGCGTTCTGGACCAACCTTCGGATCGCGTTCTGGGCCTCGTTCTGTCTCTCATTTCCCGTGATTGCGACGCAGCTGTATCTTTTCGTCGCCCCCGGGCTCTACCGCAACGAGCGGCGGGCATTCCTGCCTTACATGTTAGCGACGCCGTTCCTGTTCATCCTGGGAGGGGCGGTCCTTTACTATCTGATTTTCCCGGTCGCCTGGCGTTTCTTCCTGGGGTTCGAGCAGCCCGCCAGCAGCGGCCAACTCGCGATCACCGCCGAGTTGAAAGTAAGCGAGTACCTGACGTTGGTGATGCGGCTCCTGCTCGCCTTCGGCGTCGCCTTTCAGCTTCCGGTCGTTCTGACACTGCTGGCGCGGGTCGGCATCGTCACGGCGAAGCAATTGGCTGAAAAACGCCGCTACGCGATCGTCCTTATCACCGTCGCCGCCGCGATCCTGACGCCGCCCGACCTCTTCAGCATGACGGCCCTTGCGGTACCGATGCTCGCCCTTTACGAAATCTCGATCTTCTCCGCCAGGTTTGCAGAGAAGCAGCGCGCGCGCGCGGAGGCCGAGGCAGAGGAGTCCTTCAAGCAGTAACCTCGCGCGGTGGACGCGATGCGGCGCAGCAACTATAACCACGGCGCGATAATCGGCCGGACCACACGACCATGTTCGATCTGAAATGGATTCGCGACAATCCCGACGCCTTCGACCGGGGGCTGGCCCGCCGCGGCCTCCCACCGCAATCGCCGGCGGTGTTGAGTCTCGACAAGGCCTGGCGCGAGGCGCAGACGGAAGCCGAGCGGCTGCAGGCCGAGCGCAATCGTCTCTCGAAGGAGATCGGCGCCGCCAAGGCGAAGGGGCAGGACACCAGCCAAATCCTGGCTCAGGTTGTCGCCGGCAAGGACCGGCAAGCCGCGATGGAAGCGGTGGCCGCGGAACGGTCCCGCGAACTCGAGGAGTTGTTGGCCGGTTTCCCGAACATTCCCGGGGACGATGTTCCCGATGGGGAAGACGCCTCCAAAAACCAGGTCGTTCGCGCGCACGGCGCGCCACCGCGCTTCGACTTCGCCCCCAAGGATCACGTGGCGCTCGGCGAGGCGCTGGGCATGATGGATTTCGTGCGCGCGGGAAAGCTTTCCGGCGCGCGCTTCACCGTGTTGCGGGGCGAGCTTGCCCGCCTTGAGCGCGCGCTCGGCCAATTCATGATCGACATCCATACGCGCGAATTCGGATACACCGAGGTGTCGCCGCCGCTGCTGGTGCGCGACGAAGCCGCATACGGAACCGCCAGCCTGCCGAAATTCGCCGACGATCTCTTTCGCACCACCACGGGTCTTTGGCTGATTCCGACCGCGGAAGTGTCGCTCACCAATCTGGTTGCGGACGAAATTCTGGACGAGACGGTGCTGCCGCTGCGCTTCACGGCCTGGACACCGTGCTTCCGTTCCGAGGCGGGGGCGGCCGGCAAGGATACGCGCGGCATGATCCGCCAGCATCAGTTTTACAAGGTCGAGCTGGTCTCAATCTCGCATCCCGACCGCTCGGTGGAAGAGCATGAGCGCATGACCGCCTGCGCCGAGGCGATTCTGCAACGCCTCGGCCTTGCCTATCGCGTCGTGCTGCTCTGCAGCGGCGATATGGGATTCGCGTCGCGCAAGACCTATGACCTGGAAGTGTGGCTGCCGGGACAGGACGCCTATCGGGAGATTTCGAGCTGCTCCAATTGCGGCGACTTCCAGGCCCGGCGCATGAAGGCGCGCTTCCGTCCGAAGGAAGGGAAGGGGACCCGGTTCGTTCACACGCTCAACGGCTCCGGCCTGGCGGTCGGTCGCACCATGATCGCGCTCCTCGAAAACTACCAGCGCGGCAATGGGACCATAACGGTGCCCGAAGCGCTGCGGCCATACCTCGGCGGCAACGATGTGATCAACGGCAATGCTTGAGCGGCCGCTCGATCTCGCCAAGGCGCGCATTCTCGTCACCAACGACGACGGCATCGAGGCAAAGGGGCTCAAGCTCCTGTTCAAGATCGCGCGTACGTTTTCGCAGGATGTGTGGGTGGTGGCGCCGGAACTGGAGCAGAGCGGTGCCAGCCACTCGCTAACGCTCCACCGCCCGCTGCGCGTGCGCCAGCGTGGACCACGCCGATTCGTCGTCGACGGCACGCCCACGGACTGCGTGCTGCTGGCGGTCAATCGTCTGCTCAGCGATAAGCGCCCGAGCCTGGTGCTTTCGGGCATCAATGCGGGTGCCAATCTGGGCGAAGACGTGACGTACTCGGGCACGGTTGCCGCAGCGATGGAGGCGATCCTGCTGGGCGTTCCGGCAATCGCGCTCAGCATGCAGGCCATCGACCGCGGCAAAATCCGCTGGGAGACTGCGGAGGCATACGCCGCCAAAGTAATCCGCCGCCTCGTGGCGGCGCCTTGGGCGCCCAATACGCTCATCAACGTCAATTTTCCGGACCTGCCGGCGGATCAGGTCAAGGGCATCGCGGTTACGCGTCAGGGCCGGCACAAGATCGGCGATCAGCTTGCCGAGCGCATCGATCCGCGTGGCCGGGTCTACTACTGGATCGGCCCCAATCGAGATGTCGATATCGATACGGATGGCACGGATATCGCTGCCGTGACGCAGCACAAGATCGCGCTTACGCCGATCAGCCTCGATCTCACCAACGACGCCGCACTCAAGCCGCTGCGCCGGGTGTTCAAGTGACAACGCCGCTCGCAGTCAAGAAGGCGCGACTGATCATGGAGCTGCGCGCCGAGGGGATCGTCGACGCAAAGGTTCTGGCCGCAATCGAGCGGGTGTCGCGCGAGCATTTCCTGCCGGAGGCATTTCGCGACCGCGCTTACGAGAACGTGGCGCTGCCCATCGGCCACGGTCAAACCATCAGTCAGCCCCTGGTGGTCGCGCTGATGACCCAGGCGCTGGAAGTCGGCAGCCGCCACAAGGTCCTGGAGATCGGCACCGGCTCTGGATACCAGACGGCCGTGCTCGCGAAGCTCTGTCGCCGTGTCTTCACCATGGAGCGGCACCGCGATCTGCTGAAGTCGGCGGAGCAGCGCTTCGCGCCGCTGCGCATTCACAACATCACCACCCGCTTCGGCGACGGCACCAAGGGTTGGCCGGAGCAGGCGCCTTTCGATCGCATCCTCGTGACTGCGGCCAGCGAGGACGTGCCGCACGTGCTGTTGGAAAGCCTTGCCGATGGCGGTGTGCTGGTGATTCCAGTAGGGGCGGAGCACCGCGATCAAGAGCTGCTGCGCCTGCGGCGAAAGGGCGAGAGCATCGAACGCGAGTCGCTTGGCACCGTGCGATTCGTGCCCCTGCTCGCGGGTTTGCCGCGCGCCGAGACGCGTTGATTTGCGTGACAGATACCGGCTCCATTGAGAGGCACAAGCGCCGTAGCTTAGACTTTACTGCCATGACGCGGATCAGCACCGCCCAATTCCTTCGACTCTTTTCCGGTGTGCTGCTCGCCGCCGCGGTCGCGAGTTGCCAAGACGCGCAGCGCCCGGCCCCGCTTTACTATGGACAATCTCCCCACGGACAAGCGAGCGCGCCCGCTATTGTGGCGACGCCTTTGCCTCCGAGCCGCAGTGCGTCGGGCTCTGCCGCGCCGACGGGATCCGGCACACGCCCAGCGACAAGTTCCAGCACTCTCGCGCCGACCGCGAGCGGACCGCACCCAGCGGAGATCACGGTCGCGCGGGGCGACACGCTTTACGCGGTCGCGCGCCGCTACCAGTTGTCCACGCGTGCAATCATCGATGCGAACCACTTGGAGCCGCCCTACCGGCTGGTGGCCGGACGGAAGCTGATCCTGCCCCAGACCCAGACGGCTGCATCGACATCCCAATGGCCGATTGTGACGTGGGCGCCGCCATCCGCGGTCGCCCCGGCGCCGCCATCCGCGGTCGCCACGGCGCCGCCATCTGCGGTCGCCCCGGCGCCGCCTGTGGAACCCCCGCGCGCGCCACCCGAACCGAAGCCCGCGCCCAAGCCTGCGCCCGAGGCGGCCGCTCCTGCGGCGTCGGCTCCTTCGCCGAGTACGCCCGTCCCTGCGGCACCCGCAGCTCCCACGCCCGCTCCGTCGGCGAGTGCGCCTGCACCCACGACGCCTGCAGCGCCAGCACCGGAAGCAACCCCGTCCACGCCGCCGCAGGGGTCAGAGACCGCAGCGCTGCCGCCGCCACCGCCGCGGGCGGGCCGCAGCTTCCTCTGGCCGGTACATGGCCGCATCATCGGCCGCTTCGGTCCGGGGCAAAATGGCGGCGAGAACGACGGCATCGACATTGCGGCACCCGAGGGCACGCCGGTCGTAGCGGCGGAGTCCGGCATCGTCGCCTATGCCGGCAATGAGCTGCGCGGCTATGGCAATCTGGTGCTGCTGAAGCACGCGGACGGATGGATGACCGCGTACGGGCACAATTCGAAGATTTTGGTGAAGCGCGGAGATCGCGTGCTGCGGGGACAGACCATCGCCCATGTGGGCGCAACCGGCGCGGTCAGCGAGCCACAGCTGCATTTCGAGCTGCGCAAGGGGACGCGCGCGCTCGATCCGCTCAACTATCTGGCGCCGCTTGCCGCCACCAGCGGCTAGGCTTCAGCCGATCCGTTTTCCGAGCCGGCCCGCGAGGTCCTGCACGAATTGCCAGGCGACGCGGCCCGAACGCGCACCGCGCGTGATCGACCACTCGTTGGCCTCGGCCTTGAGCTGCTCTTCCGATACCGCGAGACCGTAGCGCTCGGCATATCCGCGCACCATGGCGTAATAGGTCTCGTTGTCGCAGGCATGGAAGCCGAGCCAGAGACCGAAGCGGTCGGAGAGCGAGACCTTTTCCTCGACGGCCTCACCGGGATTGATGGCGGTCGAGCGCTCATTCTCGATCATGTCGCGCGAGAGCAAGTGGCGCCGGTTCGAAGTTGCATAGAGCACGACGTTTGCGGGCCGGCCCTCGATGCCGCCTTCGAGCACGGCCTTCAACGACTTGTAGCTGGTGTCCTGCTGGTCGAAGGAGAGATCGTCGCAGAAGAGGACGCAGCGGCGTTCGGTGGTGCGCAGGAGCGCCAGCAGATGCGGCAGGCTCGGAATGTCCTCGCGATGGATTTCCACCAACACCAGCGAGCGCGGGTGCCGCGCATTCACCGCCGCGTGCACCGCCTTCACCAATGAGCTCTTGCCCATGCCGCGGGCGCCCCAGAGCAGCACGTTGTTCGCGGGAAGTCCGGCGGCGAAGCGCTCGGTGTTTTCGAGCAGGATGTCGCGGACGCGATCGATCCCCTTGAGGAGATCGATATCGACCCGGTTCACCGCGGGCACCGGCTCCAGCCACTCGCGTTCGGCGTGCCAAACGAAGGCGTCGGCGGCGCCCAGGTCGTTCACCGGAGCGGCGCGCGGAGCCAGGCGATCGAGGGCATCGGCGATGCGCGTCAGAAGTGGCTCCAGGCTTGGCTTGTCGGTCATCGAAAGAGGCGGAAATCCAGGGGTTTGGAGCGCGGCGGACCCTAGCACATCGCAATCGCCCGTCAACCGATGCGCTCCTACGCCAGGACCGCGGCGAGACCGCTCAAGCCATTGCCCTTTTGGGGCAAACCGCGTACCAATGCCGCCTGAACAGAACCGGGAGGTCCGATGTTCATCACGCCGGCCTATGCGCAATCGCTCTTCGGGGGCGACGCAAACGGCCTCATGCAATTCGCTCCGCTAATCCTGATCTTCGTGGTCTTCTACTTTCTGCTGATCCGTCCGCAGCAGCAGCGTCAGAAGCAGACGAAGTCGATGCTCGCGGCATTGCGCCGGGGCGATCGGGTCGTCACCGCCGGGGGCATCATCGGCACGGTGGCGAAGGTGATCAACGAAAACGAGGTCTCGGTCGATATCGCGGAAAATACTCGCGTGCGCGTCGTGCGCAGCACCATCACGCAGGTGCTCGCCAAGACCGAGCCGGCCTCCAAGAGCAAGGATAAGGAGGACGAGGACGAAAAGGAGACCGAGGTCGCCAAAAGCGACTGATCGGATGCCGGTAGCGAAAGCATAGCCGATGCTCTATTTCGAGCCCTGGAAGATCATTCTGATCGTCGGAACGTGCGTGCTGGGCGTGCTGTTCACGCTGCCCAATCTCTTCAGCAAATCCACCCTTGAGAGCTTGCCCCGCTGGATTCCGCATCCGCAAATCAGCCTGGGCCTCGACCTCCAAGGCGGCTCGCATCTGCTCTACGAAGTCGACATGAACTCGATGCTGCGCGAGCAGCTCAACAACGCGCTTGATTCCGTGCGCACCGAGCTGGTGGCCGCCAAGATCGGCTACAGCCAGCTCGAAGTGCAGGGCGATCAGATCGTGATTCAGTTGCGCGACCCCGCTTCGATCGAAAATGCGCGCGCCATCCTACAGAAGATCGATCCGGATTTCAGCGTCGAGGTCAGCCCCGACGGACACGCGACGATGACTTACAACGAGGCCGCACTCGAGGCGCGCAAGCATAAGGTGATCGAGCAGTCAATCGAGGTGATCCGGCGGCGCATCGACGAGACCGGCACCAAGGAGCCGACGATCCAGCGGGAAGGCGAGGACCGCATCCTCGTGCAACTGCCGGGCGTCGACGATCCCGAGCGCATGAAAGCTCTGATCGGCAAGACCGCCAAGATGACCTTTCAGCTCGTGGACCTCAATGCCGACCCGCAAAGTGGGCGAGCGCCGCCCGGCGACGAGCTGCTCCCGAGCGAGGAGGACAAGCGCAATCCGAACGCGCAGCGATCGCAATATCTGGTGAAGCGGCGCGTGGAGGTGAGCGGCGATATGCTGACCAGCGCCACGGCGGCACCCGGGCAGGGTGATCAGGCCGGGCTTTGGGTGGTGAACTTCAAGCTCGACAGCCGGGGCGCGCGCGCATTTCAGCGTGTCACCAGCGAAAACATCGGGAAGCCCTTTGCGATCGTGCTGGACGGCAAGGTGATCAGCGCGCCCGTGATCAGGAGCGAGATTCGCGATCAGGGGCAAATCACCGGCAATTTCACCGCGCAGAGCGCGACCGATCTGGCGCTGCTGCTGAACGCCGGCGCGCTCCCGGCCAGGCTCACGGTGATCGAGGAGCGAACGGTCGGACCCGATCTCGGCGCCGACTCGATCCGCGCCGGCACCATCGCCAGCATCGTCGGAATGATCCTTGTGATGGTCTTCATGGTGCTGTTCTACGGGTTGTTCGGCATTTACGCCAATGTCGCGCTGATCTTCAACCTGTGCTTGATGCTGGCGTGCCTTTCGCTGCTGGGCGCGACGCTCACGCTGCCGGGGATCGCGGGGATCGCGCTCACCACCGGCATGGACGTGGACGCGAATGTGCTGATCTACGAACGCATCCGCGAGGAAGTCCGCAATGGCCGAACCGTGCTGGCGGCGCTCGAAGCCGGATTCAGGCGCGCTTTCGGCACCATCCTCGATAGCCACGTCACCACCTTGGTGGCGGGAGCGCTCATGTTCTGGCTGGGCTCGGGGCCGGTCAAAGGTTTTGCGGTGACGCTCAGTATCGGCGTCATTACCTCGCTGTTTTCGGCGATCCTGGTCACGCGACTGCAGATCGTGACGTGGGTCCGCCGCCGGCGGCCGAAGGCGATTCCAATCTGACCTCGGCGGAAGGCCGCGCCGATGGATCTGACGCCCATCATCCAGCGCGGCCGGCAGGTGATCGAGAGCTATGGGCCCGGTGGCTTCCGCGTCAGCGGCCAGGCCTATGCGAGCTCGATCCTGATATTTCCCGATCAGACTTTGCGATGGGATGTGGGCGATCCCTCCGCGATCAAAGAGGCTGATCTGGCGCCCGTGCTAAGCCATGGCGGGGTCGAGATCTTGCTGCTGGGCTGCGGGGCTCGGCTGCTGCCGGTCCCGCCGGCATTGCGGCAAGCGCTCAAAGCCGCCGGCATCGTCGTCGATCCCATGGATACCGGTGCCGCCTGTCGCACTTACAACGTGCTGATGGCCGAGGAGCGGCCGGTGGCGGCGGCACTGATCCGGCCAGAGTGACTTCAGGGCGCCGGACGGAGCACCAGAGTTATTGCGGAGAAGGCGGGCAGTGCCCGCCTTTCCGACAGCTTCGCCTGAACGCTACTTCCCGCCGAGGCGCTTGGCCGCTTCGTCCCAGTTGACGAGTTGATCGAGGAAGGTCTGGACGAAATCGGGACGCCGGTTCTGGTAGTCGAGATAGTAGGCGTGCTCCCACACGTCGCAGGTCAACAGCGCCGTCTCGCCGGAAACCAGCGGTGTCTCGGCGTTGGCGGTCTTGATGACCTTGAGATGCCCCCGGTCGGCGACCAGCCACCCCCAGCCGCTGCCGAATTGGCTGACCGCGGCATTCTTGAATTGTTCCTTGAACTTGTCGAAGCCGCCGAAGTCGCGGGCTATCGCCTGCGCGAGTTCGCCGGTCGGGGCGCCGCCGCCCCGCGGCTTCATGGAGTGCCAGAAGAACGTGTGGTTCCACACCTGAGCCGCGTTGTTGAAGACGCCGGCCCTGGCCGCATCCTTGGCGGTCTCCTTGACGATCACCTCGATCGATTTGGAGGCGAGCGGCGTGCCCTTGATCAGGTTGTTCAGGTTGGTGACGTAAGCCTGGTGGTGCTTGCCGTAATGAAAATCCAGGGTCTTCGCCGACATATGCGGCTCGAGCGCGGATTTGTCATAGGGAAGCGGGGGAAGTTCGAAAGGCATTACCGGTACTCCCGTGTGGATAAGGAAACGCGACGTGCAAAACGCGGCTGAAAATGGAACGGGGCCTTGCGGGCCCCGTTCCAACCGTCGCGAAATTAAAATTGGTTCTAGTCGGCTCGGAGTACAGCGCTCAGAAGTAGTGCGAGGTCGAAGCCATGCAGTACAGCATGGGGATTGACAGCAGCGTGTTGACGCGGGAGGTGAGACCAGCGAGACGCCCCGCCTTTTTCTTCTCGTCCGCCGTCGCGTCGACGATGCCGAGCACTTTCTTCTGGTTCGGCCAGATGATGAACCAGACGTTGAACCACATGATCGCGCCCAGCCACATGCCGAAGCCGATCGCAGTGTTGCGGGCAATGTGATCGCCAATTCCGAGCTTGATCGCGCTGCCGAGATAGCCGCTCAGATACGCGAGGATCAGGCCGGTGACGATTGTCGACATTGCGCCCCAGCGGAACCAGAACAACGCGGCGGGCGCAATGAACTTCGTGATCGCCGGTTTCTGCTCGTCCGGAATCTTCGGCATCGACGGGCTTTGCACGAAGTTGAAGTACCAGAGGTGGCCGATCCACATGATGCCGCTGATGATATGCAACCAGCGAAATGCGAATGCCCACCATTCGTATGAGGTCAAAAACATGGCGTTCCCCCTGTTGCCGGCGTCAGGCGCTGATCGCGCGGATCAAGAGATGCACCACGACCGTCAGCACGAAGCCGAGGAAGACGGTCTGGCTCAGCGAGTCCAAAGGATTTTTCATGTCAGCCCCCTGACGGGTGGAGTGTCCGTTGCGATGGGTGTAGCGATAAGATGACTAGCATAGCACAGCTCAACCCATGGGCAATCCATGATCCCGGAATCGGCACAGGCCGATAAAGCAGCGGATCGAAAGTCGCTTGCCGCGCTGGTGAGGCGGCACGACCGCGAACGTTATCTGACCACGTTGTTCGCGCCGGCCGATCGGCGGGAGGCAATGCTCGCCCTTTTTGCCTTCAACTACGAGATCGCCAAGACTCGCGAGGTCGTGAGTGAGCCGCTGCTGGGACGCATCCGCTTGCAGTGGTGGCGCGAGGGCATCGATGCCGCCTTTGGCGAAGGCCGGGTGCGCGAGCACGAGGTGATGACGCCGCTGGGCGCGTCGATCCGGCGCCACCGCCTCAGCCGGGTCGATTTCGATCGGTTGATCGACGCGCGGGAGCAGGATCTGGAGCCGGAGGCTCCGCCCACCCTGGTGGCGCTGGAAGGGTATTGCAGGGATAGCTCGGGGACGCTCCAAACGCTGGTGCTGGAGGTGCTGGGCGAGCCGGGGGAAATCGCGCGTGGCGCCGCAAGCGCGGCCGGCACCGCCTACGCGCTCGCCGGCCTCTTGCGTGCGGTTCCGTTTCATGCGCGTGCCAAGCGGCAATTCATTCCGCGCGCGCTGGCGGATGCGGAGGGTCTCGATCTCCGCGATCTGTTCGAACTCCGGCCCACGCCGGCGCTCGCAACCATCGTCGAGCGCCTCGCGGCGCGTGCGGAGGAGCATCTGGCGAGGGCGCGGGCGCACCGCAGCGAGATTCCGCGCGCCGCGGTGCCGGCGCTGTTGCCGGCGCGCCTCGCCACGGCACACCTCCGCCGGCTCAAGCGTGCGCGCTTCAACGTCTTCGCGCCGGAATTGGCACGACCGATCGGCGGCGCGATCTCGCTCACCATGGCCGCGCTGACCGGCCGATATTAGGGATGCTCACTCCGCCGCGGCGCGGTCGGGCGCGAGCCAATGGTCCAGGTCGGCGAGGGCGCGCCGCGCCATCATCGGCTTGCGCTCGCCGCGGTTGTGACGGGAAATCGCGCCTTCCGGCAGCGGCGGGAACAGGCCGAAATTGATGTTCATGGGCTGAAAGCTCTGGTGATCCGCGCCGCCGGTGATGTGCGAGAGGAGCGCGCCCAGTGCCGTAGTAACTGGCGGCGCGGAGAGCATGCAGCCGAGCCGCTCCGCCGCCGCGAACCGTCCCGCCAGCAATCCGATCGCGGCGCTTTCCACATAGCCCTCGACACCCGTGATCTGCCCGGCAAAGCGCAGCCGCGGCATGGCGCGCAGCCGCAATTCGGTATCGAGCAGGCGCGGGCTGTTGAGGAAGGTGTTGCGATGCAGTCCGCCCAGCCGCGCGAACTCCGCCCTTTCGAGGCCGGGGATCATGCGAAAGATGCGCACCTGCTCGCCGTGGCGCAGCTTGGTCTGGAAGCCCACGATGTTAAAGAGCGTGCCCAGCGCATTGTCCTGGCGCAGTTGCACCACCGCATAAGGGCCCCGCATCCGCCTCGGATCACGCAGTCCGACCGGCTTCATCGGCCCATACCGCAACGTATCAACGCCGCGTGCCGCCATAACCTCGATCGGGAGGCAGCCGTCGAAATACGGCGTCTCTTTCTCCCAGTCCTTGAATTCGGTCTTGTCACCCTGCAGCAGCGCCGCGACGAAGGCGAGGTATTGCTCGCGTTCCATTGGGCAGTTGATGTAGTCGGCGCCATCGCCCTTGTCATAGCGTGACTGCCGCCACGCCACGGTCATGTCGATGCTGTCGGCATGTACGATGGGAGCGATCGCGTCAAAAAAAGCGAGGGCGTCCTCGGCGGTGAGGCTGCGGATCGCGGCCGCGAGTGCGGGCGAGGTCAGCGGTCCGGTCGCAACGATGACGCTGTCCCAGTCCGCGGGCGGGGGCCCAGCGATCTCCTCGCGCGCGATCGTGACGAGCGGGTGCGCCGCCAGCGCCGCCTCCACCGATCCTGAAAAACCCTGCCGGTCGACGGCAAGCGCACCGCCCGCGGGCAAGCGGTGCGCATCCGCCGCGCGCAGGATGAGCGAGTCCGAGCGCCGCATTTCCTCGTGCAGCAGCCCCACGGCATTATGGAGACTATCGTCGGATCGCAGGGAATTGGAGCAAACCAGCTCGGCGAGACCATCGGTTACGTGCGCCTCCGTGCGGCGGATGGGGCGCATTTCGTGCAGCACCGCGGGCACGCCCAGCGCGGCGATCTGCCACGCGGCCTCGCTCCCGGCCAGACCGCCTCCAATGATATGAATGGGTTCGGGCTTTGCGGGCATGCCGGAGATATTACCGCGGCGACGGCGCGGCTAGCAGCGCTTATTATCGGCGACCCCGCCGGTATGGAGGAGCCCATGGATGCCAACGCCGAGGCACGCGCGACGCTTGAACGATCGGGGCTTCCCGCACCGGCGGTCGCGGATTGGCTCGCGAACGAGCCGAAGATCGGCGGCGATTATTCCGACGACGCACTCGCGCACATGCGGTTTTGGCGCGCGGGCGAGGAGTTGGTGGGTCGGCTGCCGCGCAAGTCCGAGCGATCCGAGCCGGCCCGCCAGGCGGCGGCGGTTCTGCACCGCATACTTCGCGTGAGCCGCGACCGCTTCCTCGCGACCCATATGGAGACGCTCTATCGCGGGATCACGCACGAGTTTAAGAACTTTGTCCGCGTGGAGCGCCTCGCATATGCAGCCGCCGAACTGCTGCCCGGGCTGGTGCCGACCGCGGATCAAGTGGCCGCCGAGGCGCAGCTTTTACAGCGCGACAAGGAAGGACGCGAGATCGACCAGGGACTCCTTTTCTCGCGCATTCTTGCCCACCCCGTCACGGGCGCGCACCTTTGCCATGCGATGCTGCTGCCCCGCGCGGAAGCGGTCGAGCGATTGCCTATGCTCCGCGAGCGCGGTGCGCTTGACCTCGGCGCCGCCCGCGTCGAGCGGCGCGGCAAGGCCTCGCACGTCACCATGAGCAATCCGCGCTTCCTCAACGCCGAGGACGAGGGCACGATCGATGCGGTCGAGACCGCCATCGATCTGGCACTGCTCGACCCCGCGACCGAGGTGTGCGTGCTCCGCGGCGACGTGGTCGAGCATCCGAAATATCGCGGAAAGCACGTGTTCTCGACCGGGATCAACCTAACGCATCTCTACCACGGCAAAATCTCGTACCTCTGGTACGTCAAGCGCGAGATGGGCTTTGTCAACAAAATGTACCGCGGTCTCGCCACCCCCGACGCGAGCCCGGATGAGATTTGTGGCGATCTCTCGGAGAAGCTCTGGATCGCGGGTGTCGATGCCTTCGCGATTGGCGGCGGTTGCCAGTACCTCCTGGCGCTTGATTACGTGGTGGCGGCGCGCGATGCCTATATGACGCTCCCCGCGCGCAAGGAAGGCATCATTCCCGGCGCCGCCAACATGCGGCTGCCGCGCTTTACCGGCGACCGGATCGCACGTCAGGCGGTCCAGCACGGGCGCCGCATCAACTGCGATACGCCGGAGGGACGGCTCATCTGCGATGAGATCGCGACATCGGAAACCATGGACCGCACGCTCGACCGCGTGGTCGAAGACCTGACGGGCTCGGGCGTGGTGAGCGCCGCCGCGAACCGGCGTGCATTCCGCGTGGCTCAGGAACCGCTCGATCTCTTCCGCCGTTACATGGCGGTCTATGCGCGGGAGCAGGCTTTTTGCCACTTCAGCCCGGCGCTGATCGCCAATCTGGAGCGGTATTGGAACGCGGCGGAGCGCAAGCCGTAGGGTTGCGGGAGGCTACTGTTACCGGCCTGCAAAACGGGCTAAAGTACAATTCTCGCGGTCACATCGAGGCGAAAGGGGGGGGTCAAATGCCCTACCATCTGGAAGGCCGGCTGCTCGAAGTCTGCAATTGCCGTGTGCTTTGCCCCTGCTGGATCGGCGAGGACCCGGACCCCGGCACCTGTGACACCATCGTATCCTGGCATTTCGACAAGGGCACTATCGATGGTGTCGACGTGACGGGAACCACTATCGCGATCATTGCGCATCTCCCCGGCAACATCCTCAAGGGCAATTGGCGCGTCGCGGTCTATGTGAGCGACAACGCGACCGACAAGCAGCAAGAAGCTCTGCTCAAGGTCTATACCGGCAAGCTCGGCGGCCCGGTGGCCGATCTGGTGAAGCTGATCGGCGAAGTCGTCTCGGTGGAGCGCGTGCCGATTCAGTTCCGGGTCCAGGGCGGCAAGGGCACGATCAAGGTCGGCGACGTCGCCTATGCCGAGCTGGAGCCCTACCAAGGCGCCACCGGCAGCAATACCACGCTCTCCGACACGATCTTCTCGACCGTGCCGGGCGCGCCGGTGTTCGTCGGCAAGTCGCCGCGCTACCGCTCCAAGAACAAGGCGCTCGGCATCGATCTCGACATCAAGGACCACAACGCGCTGCAGAGCACTTTCGTCTTCAAGGGGTGACTTGAGCGCAACGCGGCTGCGCCATGGTTGCCCTCGGCCACCGGCGGTACTTCCTGCTGCTGATGGGCGGACTCATCGGCAGCAGTTGGCTCACGTTGTGGCTTTGGGCCGAGAGCCCTTACGGCCGGTGGCTCGATCACGGACAATGGACGGAGATCGGCTTTGCCGCGAGCCTCTGCCGCGCGGTCCCCGCGGGTGAGTGGGTCCTACCGGCGCTCCTCTACAGTGGCGGATGGCTGTTGATGTCGGCGGCGATGATGCTGCCGACGGCGCTGCCGCTGCTCGATATCTTCGATCGGCTGACTGCGGATCGCGTGGATCACCGTCGCCTGATGACGCTGGTGATCTCGGGATATCTCGCGGTCTGGGGCGCGTTCGGTCTGCTGGCGCACGCGCTCGATCATCTGCTGCATAGTGCGGCCACCGACAGCGCGTGGCTGACAACGAATGGTTGGATCGCCGGCACGGCCGTGTTGGCGCTCGCCGGCGCCTTTCAGTTCAGCGCGCTCAAATACCACTGCCTCGACAAGTGCCGCACACCGCTCAGCTTCGTGATGGAGCATTGGCGAGGCTATGCGCAGCACTGGAACGCTCTCAAGCTGGGCTTGCGCCACGGCGCGTTTTGCGTCGGCTGTTGCTGGGCGATCATGCTGATCATGTTCGTGGTCGGAACCGGGAGCGTCGGCTGGATGCTGGCGCTGGGCGCGATGATGGCGATCGAGAAGAACATGCCCTGGGGCCGCAAGCTCACCCCTTGGCTGGGCGCGGGCCTGCTGGGATGGGCGGCGGTGATCGCCATCCCGCATTTATCGGGGATAGCAACTTAGATTCTGATCCGGCAAGGGGATACTTCAAGCTCGCCTTCGCCGCGAGGAGGTAGAGCCGTTTCAACAGATTTTCTGATGGCCGGTGGGGATGATGCCTCTCACTCCGCCGCCCGATTTAAATTCTCAATTTTTTGCGACCCCATCAACAATCCGGTACGGCGTAGCAGTAGGCTGACCAGCTCTGCCTGACTGTGCGTGTCGGTTTTCTCCTGAGCGCGCTTCAGCAGTGTGCGTGCTGTCAGGACGGAAATACCTGCCGAAGACGCATACTGCGCCAGGGAACGACCCTCGCATATGGCGAGGACAACTTTGCTCTCGGCCGGCGTCAGGCCGAAAAGCTGAGCGAATTTAAGCGTTGCCTCCATTCGCTGCTCGCGCAGGTCATTGACGATGACGAGACTGGCGGGAATGGCATTTCCCCCGGTATCGGTGAACATCATCGCCGACACAAATATGAGTGGTGATGATTTGCGCTCGGCAAATGAGCTCGTGCGCAAGATACGCCAGGCACCGCCGTCTACCGGATGATCGATGCTACGGGTGATGAAGCGGATTGCCGCCCAAAGCTGTGGTTCCAAGGCGGACTGCCGTGCAACGAGACGCCCCCGGATTGATGCCAGTATTTCGCCCTTTCGCAGAATCCGCCTCGCCGGTGCCGTCATGTATTGAATTTTGCAATCTCGGTCCGTTATGAACGCGGCAACCCCGAGCCTCTCGAGCACGGTACCGATATCCGTGCCCCGGCTCTCGGCGGCGTGCATTTTGGCGGCAAGCCATTCAGAATTGCAGAGGTGATGACCGAGACGCTTCAGGCGCTGTATCGAGTCCTGCCCAAATCGGCCGGAATCTTTGCTCCGGCGCAGCACCAGGCTTTTTTCCCCGACACGATCCCTGCGCAATTCGATAAACATCAGATGGTCGGCGCGGAGCGGTCGGAAGAAGTCGTTGTACATCTCGCTGCGCAGATAGGTCCCATAGTCATCGTAAGAATTATCCGTCAGGACATCACCGACGGTAATCCCCTTCCAATGAAAAAATGAGGCAGGATGCAAGCGAGAGTAATGGTTCTCGTAAGCCCGCTGCCACGCGCGCGGCAGAACATCCGTAGCAGCAATTCGCACGGAACCGGTCAGCCGATCCCGCATCATTGTCACCGAATAGGTGGAATTGAATTCGCGCGTAAGCTCCGGGAGCAGCTTCTGCCACCGATCCCGTTCTGACAATCCATCGTAGATGCGGCGGACAATTTCCGCGTCAACCCAACTGCGCTCTTCCATAGCGCCTTTCCCGACGCCCTCCTTATAACCGTTGCGAATCGCACCGTCGACATTCTTCGCTGCACGTACCCCATATGGGGGCTGCCAGCTTTGTTACCTGCTGCTACGACCGACGCAGTGAGCGCGTCAGGAACATGGTTAACACGCCGGCACCAGCAAAACCGCATGAGCGCCGCGCGGCAAGCCGGGGCGCAACCTTCAGAATGCTGCGACGCGCCGACGGTTAGAAGCGCCGCTGATGGCGAGTTGATTAGCATGAGGAGGTCGCTCGCATGTCGCTTCATGGTGCGCTTGTCGCGGAATATCTGCGCTGGGGCGCTCTGTCGTTTGTGGCTCCGATCGGTTGGGAACGGTCAAAGTGGCGTCGGAGGAGCGGCACGAAGCACGTGTGGCTGTGGGTGTTGATATTTGTGGCACTCGCGTTGGGTCAGCTGACGATCGCGGTTCTGCATCCCGTAGCCGTGGCGGAGGTTTTCGCCACGACCTAGCGCCGAACAACCATGCTCATGCAAATTCCGACGCTTGCGAATAGTCAGTCGGGGACGCCAGCCTGCGCCGAGCCGCGGGTTTGTGGAGAGCTCCATGGCAGATAGATACCGCGCAAGAACTCGATCAGAGGGACCGGGCCCACGACCTAAGCTCGCTGGCGCGGTTGCGATGTCGTGGCGCCCCATTGCGCTGGTGTTCCCGCCTTTTGCCGCCGGCTATTACCTCTCTTATCTGTTCCGAACTATCTTGCGGTTCAGGGCATGACGCTGGCTTGGTTCCTCTGCCCTCGTTTTCTTGTTTCACCGAGCTGCCAAAAGGTGACCGGAAAACGCGAGAGCGTGGAAGGCATTGAACTTCTTTGATCAGGGATACGAGGACAACTTCATGCGCTCGGATATTGCTCGCAGGCGAGTAATCAGCGAGTCTGACGGGCGGCACGTCAAACGGCCGAAGCAGCGAAACTCGGAGGCGTGGACGCTCTATTTCGGGAATGAGGGGCATTTCCCATGAGTGACTATCTTGGCTACCTGGCAAGCATACTTGTGCTTTGTACATTCTGTACAAAGACCATGATGCCGTTGCGCATCATCGCACTCGGCAGCAACGTGGCGTTTATCGCGTATGGCGCGCTGCTGCATCTTTACCCGGTCCTAATTCTGCATGCCGTCCTGTTGCCGTTGAATGCTTGGCGACTGACGGAAATCTTTCGGCTCGTGAAGCGGGTGCAAGGAACGGTCGACGATGATCAGGTTTTTCGCGCTCTCTTGCCGTTTGCCAAACGTATGACCGCCCGACGTGGCGAGGTGGTTATACGCAAGGGTGACGTTTCCGACGCACTCTATCTCGTGATGGAGGGGGCTCTCTGGGTAGAGGACGCGGAGGCCGAACTTGGTCCGGGCAGCATCGTCGGCGAGATGGGGGTGTTAAGTCGCACCCATCTCAGAACGGCGACAGTCGATGCGAAGAGCGATTGCGTGCTGGGGCGCGTGGCGGCGGAAGATTTTCAACGCGTCTATTTTACCAATCCTGGGCTCGGATTGTCGTTGGTTCGCCTGATCATCGATCGCCTTACCCGTGAATTGGAGACGCGGCGCTTGGAGGCAGTCGAAGCTTGAGCCTCAGTCATGCGAGTGTCTGAACCGGCTCATGAACGGCCTTCAGCGTGATGTCCGCATAGGGTCCGCTTTTGCTCCCGTTAGCAGGCTTCCGTTGGCCCCATCTTCCGAAAAGTGCCAATCGCGGAAATGGCCTTGCGCGCGCCCCGATTGGGTAAAGGCAGGTACACCCGTGACACAAATGGCCCCCCGGCAATGAACCCACGGATCATCGCATCCTGGGCGGCACCGGTGGCAAATTCACGGAAAACCCGACCTATGACTAGTTGTTGACCCTAACTAGCTGGCCGTTCCTGCAGACCCAGAGCTCGTCGTCCATATCCACGGTTTCACCTTCGCCGGCATGTTTACCGGTATATCCGGTGAACGCGTTGCTTGGCATTTTATAGTCGCAGCCTCCTGACGATTCAGTTCCTTGAGTGCAGCCAACTTGGAGGACACTAACCGCCACAGCCAAGATCAATGTTGTACGTCGGAGCATGATGGGACTCCTTTCAACGCGGTTGGAGTATGTGGATCATCCTTTAGCGAAGACGTGCAAGGCAGCTGACAAGGCTAAGCACACGGCACCGACAAGTTTCGCATCGAGGCGCCCCGACGAGACGGTGATCACGTCGTTCGCAGCGCGGATCGATGCCGGGAGCCGTCGGAGTCGGTGGAGCTTCGGGCACGGTTCGAAGGCATCGGAGACCGCAAGTGAATGATCGGGATTAGTGTCTCGATTTGCAGCGAGTTATGTCGATCTAAGTCTAAATCAATGGCGTTCTGTAAAGCCCTGAGTCCTGCTCTCTCCGGCGTGTCAGATGGCAATTCACCCAAGCTGGCGTGGTGGCCGGCGGCAAAACCCGTAGCGCCGCGCGGCCGCTGATACCCTTGCTGGGTCCCGATCAACTCGATATCGCATTTTCCGGCCAGTAGGCGGGGCCTGCTTGGGGCCTAAGGTGCGCTTTGCCTCCCGGAAACGGACTCTCGGCAGACCGTCGCGGCACGTCGCAAATGTGCCAACAACGGAAGTCGAAGTCATTCGGTCGGCCTTCAGCAGCACCATAAGCGCACGATGGCTGTTGCATCGGGCGGTTCCAAATCTCGATCAGGAAGGGTCAGCTCGGGAAAACAAGGCACGTCGTCGTGCCGTGCGCGAGCAATCGCCCATTACTGTCCTTGACGCATCCCTCCGCCGTGCCGATGCGACGGCCACAGTTGAGCACCTTACCCTCGGCCCTGATCAGGCCCATCTGCGGCGTGATCGCGCGGACGAGAGAAATTTTGAACTCGAGCGTCGTACTGCTTAGGCCCCTCTCCAGCATCGATTGAACGGCCAGTCCCATGCAGCTGTCGAGAAGCGTCGCCGTGAGGCCGCCATGGACGGTGCCCCAGGGATTGAGGTGGCCCGAAGTCGGCACGATCGTGATGACGACGCGGCCACTCTCGGCCTCGACGATATCGTAGCCCAACGTCTGGGCGATGGTATTGAGGGGCAGCGTTCCGTTGGCGAGCCCCCGGACGAACTCGAGCCCGCTCATCTCTTTTTGCCGCTCGGCACTCACGGTGCCGTAGATCTTCGTGGCCATGATTGTCGCCCTCCTCTCTCAGCCGGACTCGCGTTCGCTGCTTGAACGCAAGGGGCGTTGCTACCTGCATTTAGAGAAGCTGGCGATCCGAAACTTGCTCATGAATTTTCAATTGTGGTTGCGCGGCACTGACGTCGCTCTGACCATAACCGGACGCATCCTGGTCGATCAAAGTTGGACAATGTTATGGGCCGTTTGGGGTCAAACTGAGTAGTCGGGGACCAGAAAGACTACGACCGCTTTGCCCCCTAACAGCGGACATTCCCCTTGAGAGGCGCCGCTCCCGAGAGGTGCCGCCCCCCGGACTGTAGATCATCCGATCGGTGCGTTGTGATGAGCGGGCACGAAAATTGCGTCGTGCTTCCGCGAACTCTGGCCATCGCCGATACTCTCTCTGCGCCTACATCGCCTTTAATGCACCGACAAACACCACCGGACCGGTCGGTTGTTTGGTGGGCGAGCCGCCCGGAGGCTCGACGCTGATCGCGAGCGTTGCGCCGTCGCGCACGACGTCCGGCAGGCCGCCGAGCCGGAGCACGCCGTCGGGAGGAATGACGCCGAGAGATTGCGGCTGCGCGCCGCCAGGAGCGATGGCCCAGAGTTCGAAGACCCGATCGCTCGGCGGCGTCCCGCCGGCCACAGCGCGAACCAGTAAACCAGCGCGCCCGGCTGTTGCAACCCAGCTTGCCTGGTCCTGCTGCGGCGCATGGAGGACAGCGACGAAGCTCGGCGCCGACGACATTGGCGTCAACGTGATATAGAGCGCAAGACCGGCCGCGGCGGCTGCAAAACCCGCAGTTGACCAGCGCCATGGCGTGGCCCTGTTCCACCATCGCGACGAGCTAGGATTCCGCGCTGGACCGTCGAGCCGCGCGACGATCCCGCCCCATACACCCGCCGGCGGTTCGACCGGTGACGCGAGCGCCGACAGCGGGTGGAGATGTTCCGCCCAAAACGCAACCGCGCGACGGAGCTCCGCGTTGGTTGCGAGAGCGGCTTCGATTTCTTGCGCGTCATGCGGCTCAAGAACGCCTAGAACGTACTCGCCGGCCAACGCATCAAGCTCGTCGGGGGTTTCGGGGATCATGATTGAAGACAGCTCCGGAGTGCGAGTAATCCTCGCCGCACCCAGCTCTTGACGCTGCCAAGCGGCGCCGAAAGACGCTGCGCGATCTCCGCATGCGAGAATCCGTCGACGAAAGCCAGCACTACGCAGCGCCGCTGATTCTCGTCGAGCGAGGCGAGGCAGCGGCGCAACGCCACCGCCTCGGCTTTGGCGTCGATCTGCTCGATCACGTTCGGTTCGACTGCTTCATCGCCAAGCGAAGGATCCCCGGAGGGGATCTCGCGGCCGAGCTTGCGCACGGCATCGAGCGCTCGGAAGCGCACGATGCCCGTGAGCCAGGCCGATCCCGCGCCTCGCTCCGCCGAAAAGGTCCGGGCGTTCTGCCAGACCTGAATGAACACATCCTGCAGAACATCGGCGGCAATCTCCGGGCGGCGCACGATGCGGAGCGCGATGCCATATAGCCGCCGGGACTCGAGTTCGTACAGTCGCTTCAGCGCGCTGCGGCTGCCGCGCCCGACGGCCGCGATCAAGATCGCACTAGAGGACAGCGCTGTCGCCTGGTTATCGTCCATGAAAAGCGCAGCCAGGGGCCCATTTTCGGGCCGCACCGTGCCGCGAAACCTCGGCCCTGTCCACCCGAAGGGGTGCTGCGCTGCCCGATATCACTCTAACCGCTCCTGATTCCGAGGCGTTATCCACAGTTACGCGCCGCGCCGCCGCCCGGATGCGAAGCGCTGCATCCACTCGACGACCTCGCCCGTAGAGGGAATGTAGGCCGCGCTGGCTGAGGACGGGCCGAGGTCCGCGGCGGATAGATAAGGGAGCACGAGGATCCATGACCAAGGTCAAATTGTTGAGCGCCACTGTTATTATCGCGCTCGCATGCGTCGGTAACGCCACTGCCGCGAACGACCCCATGGTCGGCGGCGCCGCGATGTACGACACCAAGAACATCATTCAGAATGCCATAAACTCGAAGGACCACACCACGCTGGTCGCTGCGGTTAAGGCCGGCGGGCTAGTGGATACGCTTGAAGGCCCTGGGCCCTTCACCGTCTTCGCTCCGACCAACGCCGCCTTCGCGGCGCTGACGCCGGGCACGGTGGACACGTTGTTGAAGCCCGAGAACAAGGCAACGCTCGACAAGATATTGACCTACCACGTCGTACCCGGCCGGTTCGATTCGAAGACCCTCGACCAGCAGATTATGAGCGGTGGCGGCAGGGCGACGCTCAAGACCGTGCAGGGCGACATGCTGACGGTAACGGGTAGCGGGAAGAACCTCATGGTGACGGACGACAAGGGCAACACCGCGAAGGTCACGATCGCCGACGTGTACCAGAGCAACGGTGTCATTCTGGTTGTCGACAAGGTGCTGATGCCGAACTAATCGGCGCCGACAGTCGATGCCGAGCGCGCGGTCTCCGCAGGCTGCGCCGCTCGGCATCCTCTGCTGTCCAACTGGGGCCGGTCGTGGACCGGCCTGATTGCGGCGAGAGCGTCCGAATTTCATGAGTCCACGGCCCAGTTAGCTCAAAACGACGTCGGCGACTCCCGGAGGTATAATTCCTCTTCGGCCGTATTCTTGCGCCCGAGCGTTTCGTTGCGGTGGGGGTAACGGCCGAACCGCGCAATGATCTCGCGATGCTCGCGCGCGGACTCACTATCGCCATGCACGCGGAGAAAAAGGTCGTGATCCCCAAGCGATTCACTATGCATCAGCGGCATGTGAAAAAAGTCGAGCTCGGCTTGCCCCACGCCCCGGTCGAATCCCTTCTCGATTGCTTCCTTGCAGAATCGAGCGGCCAGTTCGTCGGCGGCGAAGGCGCGGGGCGAGCCGCGGAACATGTTTCGCGGGAACTGATCCAGCACCACGATGAGAGCAAGCATCGATCGGGGATCCGCGCGCCAAGAGTCCAGCCGTCCCGCAACCGCCGCCTCATAGGTCGCTAGAAAGCGGTTGCGTATCTCGGCATCGAATTGAGCGTCCCTCGCATACCAGCGCTCTTCCTGCCCCGGCGCGAACCAGAACGCCAGGACCTCTTCGGGCGACGCAATGGACCTGCGGCTCTCTCCGGCGGGCAAGCTAGGCTCGTTCCTTCGGCCGCAAATCGAGGATGCGCTGGGCCTTGCCGGCGGAGCGCTCGACCCCACTGGGAGGCACGACTTCCACGGCGGCGGTAAGGCCGATCAGAGCCTTGATGCGATGGGCCAGCTCGCGGCTGCTGGCTTCGCGCGCAGACTCCTCCGCGGCGTCCGGGCGCGCTTCGACGCGGAGGGTCAGCCGGTCTAGACGGCCGTCGCGATGCAGCTGGATCAAGTAGTGCGGCGCGAGCCGACGGTCCGCCAGGATCAACTCCTCGAGCTGGCTCGGAAATAAGTTGACGCCACGGATGATCAGCATGTCGTCGCTGCGTCCGGTGATCCTCTCGACCCGCCGCATCGAGCGCGCGGTTCCCGGCAGCAGCCGCGTCAGATCGCGCGTGCGATAGCGGATCACCGGCATTGCTTCCTTGGTGAGCGACGTGAACACCAGCTCGCCGCGTTCGCCGTCCGGCAGCACCGCGCCGGTCGCGGGGGCGACGATCTCCGGATAGAAATGGTCTTCCCAGACGTGCAGCCCGTCCTTGGTTTCGATGCATTCATTGGCGACGCCGGGGCCGATCACCTCGGAAAGGCCGTAGATGTCGACGGCGTGCATGTCGAAGGCATCTTCGATTTCCGCGCGCATGGGCTCGGTCCAGGGCTCGGCGCCGAAGATGCCGAGCTTGAGCGCGGTGGACCGGGGATCGTGGCCCTGGGCACGGAATGCGTCGAGAATGGCAAGCATGTAGCTGGGCGTCACCATGATGACTCCGGGCGCGAAATCCCGGATGAGCTGCACCTGCCGCTCCGTCATCCCGCCGGAGACCGGGATCACCATGCAGCCGAGCCGCTCTGCTCCATAATGCGCGCCGAGCCCGCCCGTGAAGAGGCCGTAGCCATAAGCGATATGGACGCGCATGCCCGGCCGCGCGCCGGCGGCGCGCATCGATCGCGCGACCACGCCGCTCCAGGTCTCGAGGTCGCGCCGCGAGTATCCCACCACCGTCGGCTTTCCCGTCGTTCCCGAGGAAGCGTGGACACGAACCACTTGGTGCTCCGGCACGGCGAACATGCCGAAGGGATAGTTGGCCCGCAGGTCCTGCTTGGTGGTGAATGGAAACTTTGCGAGATCGCTCAACTCCTTGAGATCGTCGGGATGCACACCGGCCGCGTCGAAGGCGCGTCGGTAATGGGCGACGTTGTCATAGGCATGTCGCAGCGACCACTTGAGCCTCTCAAGCTGCAGGTGCGTGATTTCGTCACGCGAGGCAATTTCGATGGGATCGAGCTCATCTCGCCGCGGCGCAAGATCGACGCGTTTGCTCATGAGCGCTGAGCCGACGCTTCCGCCATTGCCGCGTTCGTAGGTTTCATACGGCGGCGCGCCGCTTGATCCGCGCTTCTGTCTGGTGACGCTCCTTGACGACCGCGGATTTGGCGGCGTCATGCACGGTGAAGAGATCGAGCCGGTCTAGCTCGGCCTCGGCCGGCGGCGTGAGCGCTTGATCCATGTAGTGACGTGCCTGGGGATCGCGCGCGAGGCGGCGGCGGACTTTGCCCATCCGCCAGATCAGGCGCGTCATCTCGACGTGCTTGTGAAGGGTCTCGGCGATGTAGCGGGGATAAAAGGTGAGGGGGTTCTCGATCGGCATCCCCGGACGGCGGTCGCGCCTGTAACGGCGCCTCAGATAACCGCCTTCCAAGGGATGAATCTTCTCGACCCCGCTGCAGAAGCGGAACCACTGGAGCAAAAATTGCGTGGTTGGGAGCCAGTGGTCGTTTGCGGCCGCGCGTCGCATCACCGTCACCGTATGCTCGTCCGAATAATAGGAGGCCCATGCGTCGCGATAAGCGCGCGCCCATTCCTCCTTGGACATGCGGGGATGCGCGGTCGTGAAGTGTTCGAGGTCGTAGTTGTTGAGGTCGGGGTCCATCGCGATGCCTTTGTCGAACAGCACCTTGTGGTCCTCCGACCCCGGCAGCGGCGTAAGCGAGAAGAATTCGACGCAGTCGAGTGGTAGCTCGCGCTTGATGATGTCGATGTCGCGCAGAATCGACTCCCGCGTGTCGTTGGGAAATCCTATGATGTACCCGGCCACGGTCTGGACGCGCACGCGCCGCCACTCCAGCACCATTTCGCGGTACTCGGTGATCTTGTTCTGGCGTTTTTTGGCGCCGATCAGGCTCTCGGGGTTGATGCTTTCGAGGCCGATGAAGACTCGATTGACGCCGGCACGCGCCGCCTTGGCGATGAAATTGGGATTGCGATGGCAGAGCGTGTCGACCTGGATGACAAACTTGATGTCCATCTTGTCTTCTTCGCGCAGCTTGATCAGCCGATCGAAGATGCTCTCCCAGTCCTTGTTGCGCGCGAAGTTGTCGTCGGTGATGAAAAAGCGGATTACGCCCTGAGCGACGTTGCTGCGGATGATGCGCTCGACGTCATCAGCGGAGCGGCGACGCGATTTCCGACCCTGCACGTTGATGATGGTGCAGAAGGAGCATTGGAAAGGGCAGCCGCGTCCGGCATCGAAACTGCTAAGCCGGCCCCCGGTGCGGCTCACGCGAAAGGCCGGCAGAATGGGCGGCGTGACGCCTTCGAGGTTCGGCAGGTCGTTCATATAGTTGTAGAGCGGCTTGAGCGCCCCAGCCCAGGCGTCGCACAGCACTTCCTCGAAACGGCCTTCCGCCTCGCCCGCGAAAAGCGAGACGCCCAAGCGCTGCGCTTCCTTTAGCTCCGGCGTCAACTCCGGCAGCATCGCGAGGCAACCCGAGACGTGGAAGCCGCCGATGCAAACCTGGATACCCTCGGCGCGCAGCTCGCGTGCGATATCCATGGCGCGCGGAAACTGGTTCGACTGCACGCCGACGAGGCCGACCATTCCATGCCCCGCCGCCTTGATCTGCGCCGCGATCCGCTTCGGGCGGATGCGGGTATTGGTCTCGTCGAGCGCCGTCAACTCGATCTTGACATTGTCGCCGAGAATCCCCCGCTCGCCGCAATCGAGTGCGAGGCCATAAAGCACTGCGAGGGTGTTCGAGGGAATGGCCGAGCGCAGCCACTGAAGGACGTAGCCCTGGTCGTCGTAATGCGACGGCTTGATCAACACCAGGGCGAAGCGCTCCGGCCCTACTTTGATGGTCATACCCCTCAACCCCCTCATGTCCCTCGCTCGAAAGTATCGCATGAAACGCCGGTTGTCTGGAACCGGCAGCTTCGGCGCACGCGCGTTGCTCCGGTGCGGCGGTTCGCGGACGCCGTGGCTAGGCTCGCCGTCTTTTATGCTCGGCATCCGCCCGGGTCAGATAGGCGCGCAGATATTGGCCCGTGTAGCTCGCGGAGACGGCCGCGATCTGTTCCGGAGTACCGGTAGCGACCACCCGCCCGCCGCCCGCGCCGCCCTCGGGACCCAGATCGATGATCCAATCGGCGGTCTTGATGACTTCGAGGTTGTGCTCGATGACGAGCACGGTGTTGCCCTGCTGCACCAGGGCATGCAGCACATCCAAAAGCTTGCGTACGTCCTCGAAATGAAGGCCGGTCGTGGGTTCGTCGAGAATATAAAGCGTGCGGCCGGTCGCGCGTCGCGAAAGTTCCTTGGCGAGCTTCACGCGCTGCGCCTCGCCGCCCGAAAGCGTGGTGGCGGGCTGGCCGATCTTGATGTAGTCGAGCCCGACCCTTCGCAGGGTCACCAGCTTTTCGCGGATGGCGGGCACCGCCGCGAAGAATTCGCTGCCTTCCTCCACCGTCATATCCAGCACGTCGGCGATGCTCTTGTCCTTGAACAGCACTTCTAGGGTCTCGCGGTTGTAGCGCTTGCCCTTGCACTGATCGCATTGCACGTAAACGTCCGGCAGGAAGTGCATTTCGATCTTGAGAACGCCGTCTCCCTGGCAGGCCTCGCAGCGCCCGCCCTTCACGTTGAACGAGAACCGGCCGGGCGCGTAGCCGCGAGCTTTCGCCTCCGGCAATCCCGCAAACCAGTCGCGGATCGGCGTGAACGCACCGGTATATGTGGCGGGGTTGGAACGCGGCGTGCGGCCGATCGGCGATTGATCGATGTCGACGATCTTGTCGAGATGCTCGGCGCCCTCGATGCGGTCATGCTCGCCCGCATGCTCGCGCGCTCCCATCAGCCGCCGCGCCAGCGCCTTGTAGAGGGTTTCGATGACGAGGGTGGATTTGCCGCCGCCGGAAACACCGGTGATGCAGGTGAAGGTGCCCAGCGGAAGGTCCACGGAAATGTTCTGCAGATTGTTGGCCCGCGCTCCCACGACCCTGAGCTTCTGACCAAGGCGGCCGGCGCGGCGGATCTCAGGCACGGCGATACGGCGGCGGCCGGTCAGGTATTGCGCCGTGATGCTGTCGGGGACGGCCATCACCTGCTCAGGGCGCCCCGCCGCCACCACATGGCCGCCATGCACCCCGGCGCCCGGTCCCATGTCGATCAGATAGTCGGCGTTGCGGATCGCTTCCTCGTCGTGCTCGACCACGATCACGGTATTGCCGAGGTCGCGCAGGCGCTTCAATGTCGCAAGCAGGCGGTCGTTATCGCGCTGATGCAGGCCAATCGACGGCTCGTCCAGCACATAGAGCACACCGGTGAGGCCCGAACCGATCTGCGAGGCCAAGCGAATACGCTGGCTCTCGCCGCCCGAAAGCGTGCCCGAGTTGCGCGCCAAGGTCAGGTACTCGAGCCCGACATTCCTGAGGAATCCCAGACGCTCGTTGATCTCCTTGAGCACGCGCTCGGCAATCTCGCGATGCTTCCGGGTCAAATGCTGCGCCAAAGATCCGAACCAATCGGCTGCTTCGGTGATCGAAAACTCCGCGACCTCGCTGATGTTGAGCCGGTGAATTTTGACCGCGAGCGCCTCGGGCTTGAGGCGCTTGCCATGACAGGTCTCGCATTCCGTCGTGTTCTGGTAGCGGCCCAGCTCCTCCTTGAGCCAAGAGCTGTCGGTCTCCTTCCAGCGGCGTTCCATGTTGGGAATGACGCCCTCGAAAGGCCGCCTGGTGGTGTAGGCACGGAGCCCGTCGTCGTACTTCATCGCGATCTCGGTGCCGCCCGAGCCGAAGAGGATTGCCTTCTGCACGGGCTCCGGGATGTCCTTCCAGGGATCGTTGGCGCTGATCTTGTAGTGACGCGCGAGGCTATCGAGGGTTTGCGTGTAGTACTGCGAACTGGAGTTGGCCCAGGGCGCGATCGCACCCTGGCGCAGGCTCAGCCGCTCGTCCGGCACCACCAACTCGGGATCGAAGTAGAGCTTGGTGCCGAGCCCGTCGCAGGCGGGGCACGCACCGAAAGGATTGTTGAACGAAAACAGGCGCGGTTCGATCTCGGGAATGGTGAAGCCGGAGACGGGGCAGGCGAATTTGGCCGAGAAGATCGTGCGCTCGGCGGTATCGGCGTTTTCGGCGATTGCTAGGCCATCGGCGAGATCGAGCGCGGTTTCGAGTGAATCCGCGAGGCGATTGCCGAGATCGGCGCGCACCACGATACGGTCCACCACCACTTCGATATCGTGCTTGAGCTTCTTGTTGAGGGCGGGCACGGCATCGATCTCCAGCATTTTGCCGTCGACCTTGACCCGCTGAAAGCCGCGCTTCTGATAGTCCGCCAACTCTTTGCGGTACTCGCCCTTGCGCCCGCGCACCACCGGCGCCAACAGGTAAAGCCGCGTTCCCTCTTTCATGGCGAGGATACGGTCTACCATCTGCGAGACGGTCTGGCTCTCGATGGGCAAACCGGTCGCGGGCGAATAGGGGATGCCGATCCTCGCCCACAGCAGGCGCATGTAATCGTAGATTTCGGTGACCGTGCCGACCGTGGAGCGAGGGTTGCGCGATGTGGTCTTCTGTTCAATCGAAATCGCGGGCGAGAGGCCCTCGATCGAGTCGACGTCGGGCTTCTGCATCAGCTCGAGGAATTGCCGCGCATAGGCCGAGAGGCTCTCGACGTAGCGCCGCTGGCCTTCGGCATAAATCGTGTCGAAGGCAAGCGAGGACTTGCCGGAGCCCGAGAGCCCGGTGAGCACCACCAGGCTGTCGCGCGGCATTTCTACGTCGATGTTCTTCAGATTGTGTTCGCGCGCGCCGCGAACGCGGATGAGCTGCATGGGCCTTTCAAGGACTGGGTTACGGGTGCGGATTATACCGGGACATCTCGCGGCAAATCGACTCTTTGGGGAATAGTCCTGTGGGTCAAGCGGTTGGAGGGTGGCGTGGGACCATGACAAGGCCCGCCGCGTTCGTGCTATGGTCCTCATGCGAGGCGCCGGCGGCAAGCGCAAAAAACCGAGGGGAGCAATCCATGGCGGGCAGCGTGAACAAGGTGATCCTGGTGGGCAACGTCGGGCGCGATCCCGAAATCCGTTCGACCCAGGACGGGCAGAAGATCGCGAACTTCACCCTCGCGACCTCCGAGACTTGGCGTGACAAGAACTCGGGCGAGCGCAAGGAACGCACGGAGTGGCACCGCATCGTCGTCTTCAACGAGCGGGTCGCGGATGTGGTGGAGAAATACGTGCGCAAGGGCTCGAAGCTATATATCGAGGGCGCCTTGCAGACTCGCAAGTGGACCGACCAATCCGGTCAGGAGCGCTATACAACCGAGGTGGTGCTGCAGCGCTTCCGTGGCGAGCTGACCATGCTGGATAGCCGGGGTGGGGGTGGGGGCGGGGGCTTCAGCGAGGGTAGTCCCGACGACGTGGGCGGGAATGGCGGGGGCGGCATGGGCGGCGGCGGGCGCCGTCCCGGTGGCGGCGGCGCGGGCGACCTTGACGACGAGATCCCCTTCTAGGCTGGAGCAATACCGGAAGTCTAATCCCGCTTTTGACGGCCATTTCGCGGCGCACGAAGGTGCCGCTGAAGGGGGTTCGGCAGCCCTCCCAGAATGGCTGGCCCCTCGTTGGCGTGCCGATCTGTAACTCTTTGCGAAAACATTGAAAACCCTGTGCTGCTCGAGCCGGTCCGTCGATCATCGTGAAGCCGTCATTCGATTGTTTGCAGGCGCGAAATTGGGTACTCTAAGGCCTTCCGAAGCGCGGCCAAGCAGGGCCCGCACCCCAGCGTCATTTAGAGGCCCTCCGAAACCCCTTGGCCACCGAACCGCCCGCTCCAGCGCCGCCCGACATTGCCCCGATAACGATCGAGGAGGAGATGAAGCGCTCCTACCTCGATTACGCCATGAGCGTGATCGTGGCACGAGCGCTTCCGGACGTGCGCGACGGCCTGAAGCCCGTGCATCGCCGAATTCTCTTCTCGATGAAGGAGAACGGTTTCGACTGGAACCGCAGCTTCCGCAAGTCCGCGCGCGTCGTGGGCGACGTCATCGGCAAATATCATCCGCACGGCGAAGCCGCGGTCTATGACGCGCAGGTGCGCATGGCTCAGGATTTCGCCATGCGTTTGCCGCTGATCGACGGGCAGGGTAATTACGGCTCCATGGACGGCGATCCGCCGGCGGCGATGCGCTATACCGAAGCGCGCCTGGCGCGTGCCGCCGACGCGCTGCTCGATGATATCGACAAGGATACCGTCGATTTTCAACCGAACTACGATGGCGAAAACCAGGAGCCGCGCGTACTCACCGCGCGTTTCCCGAACCTGCTGGTCAACGGCGCGAGCGGGATCGCGGTGGGCATGGCCACCAACATCCCCACCCACAATCTCGGCGAGGTGATCGACGCCTGCTGCGCCTATATCGCCAATCCCGAGATTACGCTTGACGAACTGATCGAGCTGATTCCCGGCCCTGATTTCCCGACCGGCGGCATCATCCTCGGGCGGAACGGCATCCGCGCTGCCTATCACACCGGCCGCGGTTCGATCGTTCTGCGGGGGCGCACCCACATCGAAGAGCTGCGCAAGGACCGGGAGGCGATCGTCATCACCGAGGTGCCGTACCAGGTGAATAAGGCGCGGATGGTCGAGCGCATCGCCGAGGTGGTGAACGAGAAGCTGATCGAGGGTATCTCGGACCTCCGCGATGAATCCGACCGCGACGGTGTGCGCGTGGTGATCGAGCTGAAGCGCGATGCCATGTCGGAAATCGTGCTGAACCAGCTCTATCGCTATACCCCGCTGCAGACCAGCTTTGGCGTCAACATGCTGGCACTCCACGCGGGGCGGCCGGAGATGATGAACCTAAAGCAGGTCATCGCGGCCTTCGTGGCATTCCGCGAAGAGGTGATTACCCGGCGCACCTCCTTCCTCCTTAAGAAGGCACGGTCGCGCGCCCATGTGCTGCTCGGCCTCGCGATCGCGGTCGCCAACATCGACGCGGTGATCGAGTTGATCCGCCGCGCCAAGGACCCCAACGAGGCGCGCGACGCGCTTTGCGGGCGCGACTGGCCGATGGCGGCGGTGCGCCCGCTGGTGGAGCGAATCGAGGAAAAAGGCCGAGGCGGTGCCCAGGCCGATGGCGCGAGTTATCGCCTCTCTGAGGAGCAGGCGAAGGCAATCCTCGATCTCCGGCTACAGCGCCTCACCGGCCTCGAGCGCGAGAAGATCGAGCAGGAGATAGACGAGATCATCAAGGAGGTAACCGGGTATTTGGAGATACTGAGCACGCGCTCGCGCCTGCTCGAAGTGCTGCGCCAAGAGCTTCTGGAGATGAAGGAGCAGTTCCAGTCGCCGCGCAAGACCGCGATCGAAGACTTGGAATTCGAGGCCGACATCGAGGCGCTGATCCAGCGCGAGGACATGGTGGTGACGGTGAGCCACGGCGGCTACATCAAGCGCGTGCCGCTCTCGACCTATCGTGCGCAGCGCCGCGGCGGCCGCGGCAGGGCCGGCATGGGCATCCGCGAGGAGGATTTCGTCAGCGAGGTATTCGTGGCCTCGACGCACGCGTCGGTGCTCTTCTTCACGGCGTCCGGGCGCGTCTACAAGCTCAAGGTCTACCGTTTGCCCGAGGGCACGCCCCAGGCTCGCGGCAAGGCGATGGTGAACCTGCTGCCGAACCTGGCGCCGGGAGAGAATATTTCCGCGGTGCTGCCGCTGCCCGAGGACGAAAAGCGTTGGGGCGAATACACCGTGATGTTCGCGACGCAAAAGGGCAATGTGCGGCGCAATGCGTTGTCGGATTTCGGCAACGTCATGGCGAACGGCAAGATTGCCATGAAATTCGAGGGCGAGGACGCAGACGACCGGTTGATGGGCGTCGCGACCTGCACCGATCACGACGATGTCCTGTTGGCGACCCGGCTTGGCAAGGCGATCCGCTTTCCGGTCAAGGACGTGCGGATTTTCTCCGGCCGCAATTCCGTAGGCGTTCGCGGCATCAAGCTCGCGGCCGGCGACACCGTTATTTCCATGACGATACTGCGCCACGAGGAGATCGCGCCGGAGATTCGAGGCGCGTATTTGCGCCTCGCGGGCAAACGGCGTCGCTCCATGGGCGCCGAAAGCGATGCCGCCGCCGCCGCCGTTGTGGCGGAGCCCGAGGCTGAGGGAGAAAGCGCCGTCGCCATCACCGAGGAACAGTTCGACGATCTGGCCAACCGCGAGGAATTCTTGCTGTCGGTCACCGAAAAAGGGTTTGGCGTCCGCTGCTCGGCGTATGATTACCGAATTACCGGTCGCGGTGGACAGGGTATCGAGAACATGGACTTGGAGCGCCGTGGCGATGCGGTGGTCGCTGCTTTTGCCGTCAAGCACGGCGACCAGGTGATGCTGGTAAGCGATGCAGGCATGGTGATTCGCCTGCCTGTTCACGGCATCCGCATCGCGCGACGCCGCACGCAGGGGGTGGTGATCTTCAAGCCCGGCGAGGGCGAACGCGTTGTATCCGCGGCGCGCTTGGGCGAGGCAGGCGACGAGGGCGGCAACGGGCAGAGCGCTAACGGCCAGAACAGCAACGGAGCAGGGGAGAACGGGGGCAACCCATGAGCAAAGAGCGGATCGGCGTCTATCCCGGTACTTTCGATCCCATCACCAACGGTCATACCGACGTGATTCTGCGCGCAACCAAGATCGTCGACCGCTTGATCATCGGCGTGGCGCGCAACATCGGCAAAGGACCACTATTCTCGGCGGAGGAGCGCGTCGAGATCGTGCGCGAGGAGATCGCAAACCTTGCGGACGCGCCAACACGCAAGCGGGTCGAGGTGCGCCCGTTCGAGAACCTGCTGATGCATTTCGCGATGGAGGTCGGAGCCACGATCATCGTGCGCGGCCTGCGCGCGGTCTCCGACTTCGAATACGAATTCCAGATGGCCGGCATGAACAACCGCCTCAATTCGAATATCGAGACCGTGTTCCTGATGGCAAACGACCGTTTTCAGTTCATATCCTCGCGCTTCGTCAAGGAAATCGGGCAGCTCGGCGGCGATGTTTCGCCGTTCGTAAGCCCGCGCGTGGCGGCGCACTTGCAGGCACGGTTTGAACGCAACGGCATGCCGCAGCGAGTGAAGGTCAAGCGGTAGCTCGGCGAAGACGTGTCGATACCAGAACTTCCGTCCGCAGAGGCTCCTCGGACCAGCCTTGTCGTTCGGGCCGGAAAATGCCATGCCCGAAGAGATAAAATTTCCGAGGGTGCTTTTGGATTCCCATAAACCCCTGAATGAAATGTCAGAATTTCAAGACGATGCCGCGACTCCAAATGCGGGGGCGGGGATGATTCCGCTCAAGTGGCCCTAAAACTCGCTAATCGCACGCCTGTGCAGGGGGCATAAGCCATGGACTACTGGAACAATCGAGCGACGGTGCGCCGGGAGCAATGGCACCATGGCGCCAGCGAAATGCCGAGCTTGGGCGCCTGGATCGCTGCCCACGGCTGGTGGACCGCGTTGATCGCAGGCGCCCTGCTCTGCTCCGTGGCCGTGGTTCTGTCGTAGGGCTACTTCGCGGCGATCACCGCGATTTCGACCACCAGGTCTGCTCGCGCGAGCTTCGCCTCGACAGTGGCGCGAGCGGGAGTATTGCCGGGGGAGACCCAGGCGTCCCAAATCTTGTTCATCTGCTCGAAGGTACGCATGTCGGCGAGCCAAATGGTGGCCGACAGCAGCTTCGACTTGTCGCTTCCAGCCTCCGCCAACAGGCCGTCAATCTTCGTGAGGACTTGCCGGGTCTGTCCCGTTATGTCCTGGCTCGAATCGTCCGCTACTTGTCCCGCGAGATAAACCGTTTCGCCGCAAGAGACGCACTGGCTCATACGCTGACCGACCTTGAAACGCTTGATGCTCATGGCCTCACCTTTCCTTTTGGTTTCCCGGCGCGAGGCCGCAGCCTAGCAATAGGGCGCTCGCGCTGTCGATGCGCGATTGGCTAGCGATCGAAGTCAACCGCGACGGTGTTGCCACCACTAACGAGCACGCCGACGACCTCGTTGCTCTCGGGCTTGTAGCGGCCGGACAATAACGCCGCGAGACCGGCCGCTCCGCCGGGTTCGGCGACAACGCGCAGCTTGTCCCAGAGCGTCCGCTGGGAGGTACGAATATCGTCGTCGCTCACGAGGATCACGCGATGCACGTGGGCGCGGGCGATCGGATAGACGAGCTCTCCGACGCGCTGTGGCGCCAGGGAATCGGCGGCGATTCCCCCTGCTTCCGCGTCAACGGGCTTGCCAGCTTCCAGCGCGCGGGTCAGCGTTGGAGCGGCCTCCGGTTCGACGCCGATGATCTTGATGCGGCTCTGATACCAAGCCGCGATCCCGCCGATCAGACCGCCGCCCCCCACTTCCACCAGCAAGGTGTCGAGCTCCGGAAGCTGCTGCTCGATCTCCAGGCCGAGCGTGCCTTGGCCGAGCAAAGTCTCGGCCTGGTCGAAGGCGTGCACCGAGAGCGCGCCGGTTTCGGCGATCCAAGATTCGCAGGCCCGGAGCGCGTCGGAGTAGAGTTTGCCGCCGACGGTAAGATCCGCGCCATAGCTACGGATGCGCGCGATTTTGGCCGGCGAGGAGATCGCGGGTACGAATATCTTTGCGGGGACCTTGAGCTGCATGGCTGCATAGGCGACGGCGGCGCCGTGATTGCCGCCGGATGCGGCTGCGACGCCGACGCTTGGGCATTGGCGGGTCAAAAGATTGGTGAAGGCACCCCGGGTCTTAAAGGACCCGGCATGTTGCATGAGTTCGAACTTGAAGGCCAGTCGCCTCGCCGAGAGGCCAAAATCGGCGCCGGTCGTCTCGATCACGGGTGTCTCGCGGATATACGGCCTGATGGTGCGCTCGACCTCGCGAATGCGTGCGGGATCAACGGATATGTCGGACATCGTACCAACCTCTGGGTGGGGCGCCTTGACAATACTTCGTCGAATGGCAAATTAGCAATATGACTCTTGCCAATGAAATGCGCGCGCTTGCCAACGAGCACCGTTTGCAAATTTTGGATTGGCTACGCGAGCCGCGTGCGCATTTCCCACCGCAGGTCGACGGCGACTTGGTCAAGGACGGCGTCTGCGGCGTGCTGATCGCGGAAAAGCTCGGCCTGAGCCAGCCGACAGTGAGCGAGCACTTGCGCATCCTCGCCCGGGCGGGGCTCATTCGCCCCAAACGCATCAAGCAATGGACCTTCTACCGGCGCGACGAGACCCGGATTCGAGCGCTAAAGAAGAGCTTCCTGGCGCAGATTTGAAGCGTCACCGGAACGATTGGCGCCGCCCAGCGCTTGCTGGCATGCTCGTGGCGCGGGTTGGCGGAGGAGCGGATGTCGAAGCAGGAGCTGAAGGGTCGGGTGGCGCTGGTGACGGGCGCTTCGCGCAATATTGGGCGCGCAATCGCACTGGATTTGGCGGCAGCCGGCGCCGCGGTGGTGGTCAATGCGCTTCAGGCACGCGAGGAGGCGGCCGCCGTGGTGAGGGAGATTGAACAACATGGCGGACAAGCGCTGCTCGCACTCGCTGACGTCGCCGACGAGGCGCGCGTGCAAGGCATGATCGATGCGGCGGTCAAGCGCTTCGGCAGACTCGACATCGTCGTCAACAATGCGGCGGTTCGGCGCGAGGAGCCGATCGAGCAGATCAGCTTGGCCGAGTTCCGTGCCGTGGTCGCGATTATTCTCGACGCAGCGTTTATGACCGCGCGGGCCGCCCTGCCGTACCTCAAAAGCAGTGGCGGGGCGGCGATCGTTAACATCGGCGGCATGACCGGTCATAGCGGCGCCGCCGATCGCGTACATGTGGTGGCGGCAAAGGCAGGGCTCGCTGGTCTCACCAAAGCACTTGCCCACGAACTGGCACCGGTCGGGGTAACCGTCAACTGCGTGGTTCCCGGCATGATCGACACGGTGCGCCAGTCCAACCGGGAAATTCCCCTGGTGCACCGGCGCAATCCGCCGCTGGTCGGGCGACGCGGGAAACCGGAGGAGGTCGCCGCAATGGTGCGGCATCTCTGCGGCCCCGCCGGCCGCTTCATCACGGGTCAGACCATTCACGTCAATGGCGGGGCCTTCATGGGCTAGGGAGGATCGCGCCGAAGAACGGGTGTACAGTGTTGGCAGAGAGCGGGAGCACAGAGTTTTCCAGATGAAAACGGCGAGCAACCAGCCCCTGTCATCACTCGGCCCCGCGCCCCTGTGGGACGCGGAACGGGATTACGCGCGCGTCATCCTCAGAGACATTTGCGTGGAAGCCCGCGTGGGCCTCCATCCATGGGAGCGGCATCCCGAGAGACCGTCGAGGCTCATCGTTAATATCGAGCTGTTCTCCCACCGCACCCGCGAGAGCGAATTCATCGACTACGATCGAATTCATCAGGCATTCAAGGAATGGCCGAAACGTCCTCACACCGAGCTTCTCGAGACGCTGGTTGAGGAGGTTGTCGAACTCTGCTTGGGCATCCCGCTGGTGGAGGCGTGCCGGGTGTCGATCGTGAAGCCCGACATTTTCAACGACACAGCGGCGGTGGGTATCGAAGTCTACCGCCGCAAGCCGGTGGCGCCATGACCCAGACGGCGGGGCCCGGCGGTCAGCAGACGACCGGTTTCAAGCCGGCGGTGTTGATTACCGGAGGCGCCCGCCGTATTGGCGCCGCGATTGCGACGGCCCTGGCTGGCGATGGGTGGGTCGTGGCCCTGCATTTTAACGGCTCTCGCGATGAAGCCGAGGCTCTGGCGGCCTCGCTCAACCGCGAGCGGCGAATTTGCTTTCCGATCCAGGCTGACCTTTCGCAGCGTGCGGGAATCGAATCTCTGGTCGCGCGGACCAATGAGCTGCTGCGAACCGAGGCGGCGGCCAAATTGTCCTGCCTGGTCAACAATGCGAGCGTGTTCATCTACGACGATCCCGCGAAGCTCGAATGGGAGCTGTGGGAAAAGCACATCATACCCGGACTCTATGCGCCGATTTTTTTGGCCAAGCACTTCGCCGACACTGTTGGCGTCGAGGAGAGCGGGCTCATCATCAACATGCTGGACCAGAAGCTCTACAGCCTGAATCCCGATTTTTTCTCATATACGATCGGCAAGTTCGGCCTCTTGGGTGCGACGAAGACCCTGGCGATGGCATTCGCGCCGCGAATTCGAGTGTGCGGTATCGCTCCGGGAATCACGATGCCGAGCGCCAAGCAGAATGCCGAGCAGTTCGAGAAGGCGTGGCGGAAATCGCCGCTTGGCTTGAATGCCACGCCCGATGATATCGTTCGCGCGGTGCGATTCATCATCGACACCCCCTGCATGACCGGCAACGTGATCGTGTTGGACGGCGGTGAAAGCCTGATGCAGCGCGGCCGGGATGTGGCGTTCGAGCCCTGAAGGGCTCAAAAACCCGGCGGCCGGTCAGGCGGCGCTGCGCGCTCCAGCCCGAGCAAGGAGGCCTGCTGCGACGAGAGCGGCGCGGATGCGATCGGTCTCGAACGGCGGGAGCTTGACCAGCGGCGGTCGCACTACAGCGCGAGGTTGCCGCCCCAGCAGCACAAGCGCTTCTTTCATGCGGTTGTGCATGTCGACAAAGGGATCGGCGTAGAAAGCTTCGGTCAAGGGCCGGATGCGGTCGTTGATGCGTCGCGCTTCGGCGAGATCGTTGGCTTGGACAGCTTGGAAGAGCCGCGCCTGAAGGTCGGCAATCACACTGCCCGCCCCCGACAGAAGTCCGTTGCAGCCCAGCACCAGCGAACTCAGCAGGAAAGCGCTATTGGTGCTAAGCACGTTCACTGGGCGCGGCAAGCTCTGCAGCACGCGGATGTGGCGCTCGTGCAATGGTACGTTGGGTGTCCAATCCTTGATGGCACGCACGCTGGGTACCGCCTCGACGAGCCTCAGCAACGTATCGAGCGGATAGCCTTGCGTTGATTCCGGGTACTGGAAGGCGATGATCGGAAGGTCCGACGCCTCGGCGATACGGCGGAAGTGAGCGATCACCATCTCAGGCCGCTGGCCGAGGACGAAGGGACCCGGCGGAAAAACCAACAGCGCCGATGCGCCGCCGTCCTGCGCCATGCGCCCAATACGCGCCGCCTCGATGCTGCCCTCGGCATAGATGCCGTTGATAATGGGAAGGCGAGCGCCGATCTCGTCCACGGTAATGGCCAGCACCCGCGCCTGCTCCTCGAGCGAACACGACGCGACCTCGGATGCATGGGCGTTGACGGTGACAGCCGACAATCCCGGAACGGCCGCGACATCGGAAAGATGGCGCCGATACGACGTCTCATCGATCGAGAAATCGTCGAAAAACGGCAGCAGGACGGCCGGGATAACGCCATGCGGGACGTAGTTGAGGTGCCGAGGCATGGTTCCTCCAAGAGGCGATTGCCGTCTCCAATTTACCGCAAACCAATCGCGATCGTCGACCATCGCCCAAATTCGGAAAAGCCTGGCCGGATATCACGCCGCAAAATACCGGAAGCGACAGGAGTGTCCAGATTTCGCATCTTTGGTGCAGCGCTCTAAGAACGGTCGTTGGCGACGTGGCCGTTTTGGCGCGGTGCTTGTCATGTGTGGGAGGTCTGTACCACACTCGCCCCCGCATTCGGGGAGGAGGCGGAATGGCGGCAGTGGAGCTCAGGGGTCTCACCAAGCGATATGGCGCACTGGCGGTGGTCGATCGCATCGACCTCGCGGTCGAGCACGGGAGCCTGGTGTGTCTGCTTGGTCCCTCGGGTTGCGGCAAGACCACGACGCTCCGCCTCATCGCGGGCTTTCTCGACCCGGACGAGGGCGAAATCCTTGTCGGGGGAACAAGTCTATCGACGCCCGGTCGAGTAGTGCCGCCTGAGCGCCGCAACATGTCGATGATCTTCCAGAGCTACGCGCTCTGGCCGCATATGACGATCGCGCAGAACGTCGGCTACGGCCTGGTGGTGCGCAAACGGCCGAAGAGCGAGATCGAACGCCGCGTGCGCGAGATGCTCACGGTCACGAAAATGGAGCGCTACGCCGAGCGCTATCCGGCCGAATTGTCAGGCGGCCAGCAACAGCGAGTGGCCCTCGCGCGCGCCCTGGTGGTCAAGCCGGAGATCCTGCTGCTTGACGAGCCGCTTTCCAATCTCGATGCCAATCTGCGCGAGGAGATGCGCTTTGAATTGCGGCGGCTGCACGACGAGTACCGCTATACCACGATCTATGTCACCCATGATCAGGTGGAAGCGATGACGGCTGCGGACCGCATCGTCGTGATGCGCGAGGGCCGAATCGAGCAGATGGGCACGCCGGGCGAGATTTATGAACGGCCCGCCACCGCGTTCGTGGCGCGCTTCATTGGCGGCACCAATATTCTCCGGGGTAATCATATCGGCGGCAATGTGGTGCGTTGCACCGGCATGCTGCTCCAATGCGGTCAGGGCACGGTCGATGGCCAGAGCGAGATCGCGGTCTCGATCCGACCGCACGAGGTTCGGCTCGCCGCCGGTTCAAGCGCGGAGGTCGCCAATCGAGTACGCGGCCGGGTGGAGCATCAGGTATATCTGGGTGCGACGCGCGACTATTTGATTCGATTGCCCGGCGACGCGACGGTGCGCGTGGTGACGCCGCGCGAGGTCGATATTCCCGCGGGACACGATGTCACCGTCGAATTTCCGCCCGCGGCGTGCCGCGCGCTCAGACAATAAATTTCGGGAGGAATGGAAGTATGAGAGCGACGTATTGGCTCGGAGTGGTGAGCATTGCTGCGGTGTGCGGCGGTGCGTCCACGGTCTCGGCCGCCGCTCCTCCCGCGCCCACAGCGATTACGCCGGAGCTGATCCAAAAAGCGACGGCCGAGCAACTCGTGGTCATGTACACGTCGGTGGAACCCGATCTGATTCAGGGGCTCGGAAAGGTGTTCGAGAAGCAGTATCCCGGCATATCCGTGCAAATCGAGCGCACGGGGTCGGAGCGTGTGTTCCAGCGCATTGGTCAGGAATACGCGGCCGATATCCATACCGTCGACGTCGTCAACAGTTCCGACGCCGCGCATTTCATTTATTGGAAGGCGCACGGCATGCTGGCGTCCTTCGTGCCGACGGAAATGGCGGAGCAGTACCCCGCCTCGGCGATCGATCCCGACGGCCAATATGCGTCCTGGCGCGTGACGGTGAGCCCGATCGCCTACAACACCGATCTCGTGAAGGAGGCCGACGCGCCCAAGAGCTTTAAGGATCTGCTCGATCCCAAGTGGAAGGGAAAGTTGGTGAAGGCGAGCCCCAATTACAGCGGCACGATCATGACCTCCACTTACGAGACTCTGGAGCATATGGGTGGATGGCCGTATTTCGAGGCGCTCGCAAATCAGGACGTGCTGCAGATGCAGTCGGCGCTTGAGCCCTCGCGGAAGGTCGCGAGTGGCGAGCGTGAGGTGTTGGTGGACGGGTCCGAATATTTCATGTACGCGCTGATCGACAAAGGCAACCCGATCAAGATCGTTTACCCCGAGGAGGGCGTGCCGATGATCACCTCACCGGCGGCGGTCATGAAGGAGGCGCCGCACCCCAATGCGGCGCGTCTCTTCTACGCGTTTCTGTTCTCACAGCCGGTGCAGCAGATCATGGTCGACAAGGGCGGCACGCGCTCGTTGCACAAACAAGTGAAGGACCCGCCGAGCCACGTGCCGCTCAGCGCCTTGAAGCTCTGGCCCGAAGATGCTGCCGCGGTCGAGAGTCACGCCGACGAGATCAAAAAGCGCTACCGCGAACTCTTCGGCGGTTGACCGATTTCGCATGGGTTCGGCCGGCTTGAAGCGGCTCGAGTGGGCGCTCCCCATCCTGGGCTTGGCGGCATTATTGTTGGCCGCGCTGATCCTCATCCCCATGGGCTGGTTGCTCTATGTGAGCATCACCGGATCGGACGGCGGCCTCACCCTCGCAAACTTCGCGGCGCTTGTCCGCGACCCTGAGATGCTGCGGCCATTGTTGCTGAGCCTTGGGGTGGCGCTCGCGGTATCGCTTGCCTGTGCGATCGTGGCGGCGCCGCTGGCCTGGCTGGTGGCGCGCACCGACCTACCCGGCAAGCGCATCGTCCGCATGTTGGTCATGGCGTCGTTCGTGACACCGCCATTCCTAGGGGCCGTGGCCTGGGAGATTCTCGCCGCTCCCAACAGCGGCCTGCTAAACGAGGCATACCGTCTGCTGCTTGATCTGCCGCGCCGGGAACATCTCTTCAACATTTATTCGGTCGGCGGACTGGTCTTTGTGCTCGCGACCTACACCTTCCCCTATGTTTTTATCCTCGTGACGAACGGACTCGAGCGCTTGCCGCGGGAACTTGAGGAGGCCTCGGCGATCCTCGGCGCGCGGCGCTGGCGCACGGTTTGGCGGATCACCGTCCCGCTGGCGCTGCCGGCACTGTTGGCCGGGACGCTGGTGGCGTTCCTGCAGGCCATGAACAATTTCGGTGCGCCTGCCATCATCGCGATCCCGGCCCGGCTCGAGACGGTGACCACCCGGATCTGGGAGCTGTTCCAATTTCCGCCGCAGCCCGGCCTTGCCGCGGCGGCAGCGGTGCCGCTGCTGGCCGTGACGGTCGCATTGTTACAGGGGCAGAAAAGGCTGCTGGGTCGGCGTAGTTATGCGGTAATCGGCGGCAGGGCAGGGCGCGCCGATCTGGTCCGTCTTGGCGGCCGCAAGATTCCAGCACTGGCCTTCGCGTTTGGGATCGTGACCGTTTCGGTGCTGATGCCTTACTGCGCGCTCGTGCTCAGTGCCTTTTCCCGCACGCTCACTATCTCGCTTTCACCCGCGAATTTTACGGTGCGCAACGTGGTTTTCGTGTTTACGGAACTTTCAGGCACGAATCTTGCACTTCGGAACACGATGGTGCTTGGTGTCGGCACCGCGACCGTCGGCACGCTGCTGACGCTGATCATCGCCTATGTGGTGGCGCGACGGGCATTGCCATTTTCGCGTTGGCTCGGTTTCCTTGCGACCATGCCGCTCGCGATCCCCAGCATCGTCCTCGGCGTCGGACTGTTCTTCGCTTACAACCACCCGCCGTTCGCACTTTATGGAACGCTCTCGATTCTATTCCTCGCGTTCCTTACCATCGAATTGCCGATTGGATATCAACAGTTCCAGGCGTCCTTTCGCGCGTTGCACGTTGATTTGGAGGAGGCGGGCCGTATCCTCGGCGCGGGTCGGCTCCGCACGCTCAAGGATATTCTGGTGCCGCTGCTGTGGAGCGCAGTCATCTCCACATGGTGCCTGGTGTTCGTCGCCTCGATCCGCGAGCTTTCGGCGGCGATACTCTTGTTCACCACCAATACCAAGGTACTCTCGGTCCTGATCTACGATCTCAACGAAACCGGGGAGCCCGGAGCCATCGCCGTCGTCGGCCTCACCATGTTGCTGATCACCTTCGCGGTAATCGGTGTTGCATATGCACTGCCGCGTTCGAAACTGGCGGTGCCGGACAGCCCTTAAGGAGAACCCATGCCTTTCACTCCCGCCTCCGATGCATTGAAGCGCTTCACCGTCATCGACCTGACACGGGTGCGCGCGGGGCCGACCTGCGTGCGTCAGCTCGCGGATTGGGGCGCCAATGTGATCAAGGTCGAAATGCCGGAAGGACCAGGCGAGGGCATGGGCGGTGCCCGCGACGGCTCGGACTTTCTCAATCTGCACCGCAACAAGCGCAGCATGACCCTCGATCTCAAGCAGCCCGCGGGAGTCGCGGTACTAAAGCGCTTGGTCAAGCGGGCAGACGTGCTGGTCGAGAACTACCGCCCGGACGTGAAGCGGCGCCTCGGCATCGACTACGAGACTTTACGGCGTATCAATCCCCGGCTGGTCTACGGTTCGATCTCCGGCTTCGGTGAGGATGGACCCTATGCGAACCGCCCGGGCTTCGATCAGGTGGCGCAGGGCGTGGGTGGTCTCATGTGGATTACCGGCCTTCCGGGACAAGGTCCGGTGCGCGTCGGCATTCCGGTCGCCGACCTCACCGGCGGCATATTCTGTGCCATGGGAATTCTCGTGGCGCTTCTCGATCGGGAAACCTCGGGCGAGGGGCAGTGGGTGCAGACATCGCTGCTTCAGGCCCAGCTTTTCATGCTCGACTTCCAGGCGGCGCGTTGGCTTGTGGATCACGAGATTCCGCCACAGGCCGGCAACAATCATCCGACCAGTATTCCCACTGGCGTCTTTGCGACCAGCGACGGCCATATCAATATCGCGGCGGCCGGCGGGCATATGTGGCAGCGCTTCTGCGAGGCGGTGGAGGCGCCGCAGTTTCTCGCCAATCCCGCCTATAAGACCTCGGCCGACCGGTCGAAGAACCGCGACGCGCTCAACGCGGATATTCAAGCCATCATCGGCAAATGCAGCAGCGCAGACTGGATTCGCCGATTCAACGAGATCGGAGTCCCCTGCGGCCCGATTTATCGGATGGACGAGGTGTTCGCCGATCCTCAAGTGAAGCACCTTGACATGGTGCAGGAACTCGACACGCAATTGCGCGGGCGAATCAAGCTTCAAGGGCAACCCATGAAGCTGAGCCGCACCCCCAGTCGCCTCGCCGTCGAACCGCCGGCGGCCGGGCAGCACACCGACGAAATCCTGAGCGAACTCGGCTACACTCGGAAGGAAATCGAGGAGTTGCGCGGGTCCGGCACGGTTTGAATGTCGAACGCCGACTTGAACACTTACGGGAGTAATACAATGAACACCGACAGCCCGAAGATCGCTACCGACAAGATGCTGATGCAAAAACACGGCGCGGTCGGCCGGATGGTCTTCAACAACCCGGCCCGGCACAACGCCGTATCGCTCGAAATGTGGCAGGCGGCCGAGGAAATCCTCGCCGATTTCGAGCGCGATCCCGCGATCCGCGTGGTCGTGCTCTCCGGTGCGGGCGGCAAGGCGTTCGTTTCCGGCGCCGACATATCGAAATTCGAGAGCGAGCGGGCGAGCCAAGAGGCCATCAAGCGCTACAACGAGATCACGGCACGCGCCTCGAACAAGCTCTATGAGCTTTCCAAGCCCACGATCGCGGAGATTCAGGGTTATTGTATTGGTGGCGGTCTCGGCATCGCGCTTGCCTGCGATCTGCGCCTCTGCGCCGACAATTCGCGCTTCGGCGTTCCCGCGGCAAAGCTTGGCCTGGGTTACGCGCACAAGGGCATCAAGCGATTGATCGACGTGGTGGGCCCGGCGATGGCGAAAGAAATCTTTTTCACCGCGCGCCAGTTCTCCGCCGCCGAGGCTTACGAGATGGGCCTCGTCAACCGCATCTTATCCCCGGGCGAACTTTCCGCCTACGTGCAGAATTACGCCGACACCATCGCAGGAAACGCGCCACTTACGGTGCTTCAGATCAAACGGACCGTCGGCGAGCTGGTAAAGGACGAGCACGACCGTGACTACCCGCTCTGCGATCGATTGGTCGCGGACTGTTTTGCCAGTGAGGACTATATCGAAGGACGCCGTGCCTTCATGGAGAAACGCAAGCCGCAATTCAAGGGAAGGTGAGGAATCGTGGCCGGCTCGATCCGGCTCGCGCTGGCGTTTACCCTCTCACTCGTACTTGCCGGTTGTTACGAGACCGATCATGAGGTGTTCGGTCCGAAAAACGCTGCGATCGTGCCTGGGCTCGCCGGCGACTATGTGGGGGACAATGAGGAATATATTGTCGCGCCCATCCGTCACACGCCGGACTATTCGTTGCGCGATCCTAAATATCCCGACGCAGGGTCTCTCCGCTTCCGCGCCATTGCATTGGGCGGCGGCCTCTATCTGATGCAACTGCAGCAGAACCCCAACAAGCCGAACATCTATTGGCACATTATCTTTCGCGTGGATCGCGCCAGCAACGGGCACATCACACAGATCGTGCAGCTCGAGCCCAAGACGGACGCCGTCGCCGCGCTTGCAAGACAGTTTGGCCTAACCCTGGAGCGCCCGGCCGGGGGGAGCCCGGACGATCCGGAAGTAATCGAAGGCCAGAACGAGACCATGGCTGCCTTCATCAGGGGATTGAAGGGTGTGCCGGTCGACAGCGAAACCGTGCTTCGACGAAAGGACTAGTGCGATTACAGGATCGTGGCCGAGCCGAATGTAATCCGCCTGTAACAGAGCGGGTCTAGAAAGGCCGAGAGAGACTTCCGCTCTCTCTCGCGAGGGAGTCCACCATCTGCTCCCTCAGTGTCCCCACACTCAGCCCCGCCGACTTCTTCCGGCGGGGCTCCTTGTGAAAACAGCTCTTCTGACCGGTCACAACCGGCGCACACTTAATTCAGCCCGCTTCGGCGGGCTTTCTTTTGGCGGTGCGTAAGGATCAGTGCGCGATGAACACGCAGGGCCCGCCGCAGAGGCTCGCGGAGAGATCGGTTACATAGGAAAAGTTTGAGCTAGGGAGGCTAGTTGTGAAATTCGCGGTTCCGCCGCCGAGGGTCTCCGTGAAGTTTAGGAAAAAGGCACCGAGGCTAACCGTAAAATTGTCGCCGGCGACGATCTTATCCATTTGCCGGTCCGTGAGCGGCTGGGCTGCCATGGCGGACCCGACGATCATCGGCGCCACGCCTAACGCGATAAGAACTTTACGCATGTCATCCTCCGTTCCGTCGGTCGAGAAGCCCCGGGGTCTTCATGACAAAGAGGGTGCAGAGAGCGCTGTCGAAAGAGGCATCGGGTAATGCTCAGCCAAAAAACTAAATTGCAGTGGGGAGCGAACGCAAAGGCTCATCCGCTGTAAATCAAGCGAAATTAGGATGTACGCGATCCTGGACCGACGGGCAGCGACTTCCGCCGCCCCAGTTCCGCGGTCAATTCTTCGATCCGTTTCTCGAGTTCTCCAACGAATGCGCGAAGCTCTGCGGTAATCCGCGCGTCGTTTCGAAGCCGCTCGTAGCTCTCCATGTCGGCACGCAACCCACGAATGTGGGCCTTGATCATGGCGAAAGTCGACTCCACAGGTCGTCCTCTGAGATCGCGCCTGATACGCCCTCAGTAGTACCTATAAATGGGGACTGTATTTTACATGAACCAGCGGTGGCATTTCGTGAGCGGAGCTTTTCTATCGCATTTGCGCAACTTCTAGAGCTAGCGTCCGGGTTACTGATCGCGCCCCAAACATCCAGAGCTCCGATCTTTCTCCGATCGGATGACACAGCCTGCTCACATTCGAAACGTCTGCTCGTTTGGAGCGCGTTCGACCCAGCGATTGGGATTGGAGATAATTCGATTCCGCCGCGCGCCAGTGCCGCCTATACCAGCACGCGAAAACGCGCGTCACCGTCGCGCTCGATCTGGTGCACCAGATCGATCTCCCAGGTCAGGTATTCCTTCATCGCGGCCTCATTGGGACCGTGCCGATCGTAGGGGCGGTACCAGACATCTTCGGCTGGGTTCGCCATGCGCTCGGCGCCTGCGAGCAGTGGCAGGCCGGCGGCACGCCAGGCGGCCGTACCGCCCGCCAGCACCCGGACCGGAACAGCGGTGAGCCGCTTCAGGTCGAGAGCCGCAAGCCGCGCCAGCACGCCGTCCGGCGAAGTCGTCACCACCATCTCGTGCTTCGGCAACGTCGCCAGGGTTGCAGAGAGACGGGCCCTGATGGCGAACCAGGCACCGGCGATGTGCCCATCGCGGTATTGCAGGCTGTTGGCGAAGTCGAGAGCAAGCGCGCCGCCGCGCTTGATCGCGGCTTCAAGCGCGACTGGATCGATCGGCTCGATCTCGGTACCGTCGATGCCGAGAATTTCCCTGCGCTCGGCACCAGGCTCCAAAGTGGCGCCACGCAAGCAATCCGCCAACACATAGACTTCGGGCCATCCGAGCTGCATCAGCCAAGAGGCCGTCATCTTCGCACGTATGCCATCGTCATCCACCAGCACCAAGCGGGCATTTAGCGTTCCCACATAGGCATCGGTCGCCTGCACGAGTTGGCCACCGGGAGCGGAGCGGGAAGAGGGGAGGTGACCCGCGGCATATTCCTCGGGGCTGCGCACGTCCAGCAGATAGAGAGTGCGATCGCCCTCCGCCGCGAAACGCTCGCAGGCGGCGCGGTCGATCGATCGAACGCCGGCGCGCTCGGCGACGCGATCAGCGGCCGCCCGCGCCTTGGCGAGGCTTGCGGCGCTGGGTGCTGGCGCGCGTCGATCGGCGTTGTGCTCCAGGGTAAGTCCCGCGAGGTGCCAGCCCATCGTTCCATTGCGGAGCGCAATCACCTTGTGCGGCACTCCCGCATTGATGAGGGATTGCGCGCCGATAATGCTGCGCGTGCGCCCCGCGCAGTTCACGACGACCAAAGTATCTTCCGACGGGGCGATGTCGTGAACGGAGCGCACGAGTTCGGCCCCGGGGCAGTCGATGCCGCCGGGGATGTTCATGACGCGGTACTCGTCCATGGGGCGGCTGTCGAGAATCACCAATTTCTCACCCGCGTCGACTTTGGCCTTGAGTTCCTGCGCAGAAAGGTTCGGCGTTCCGGCCCTGTGCTCGACGAACTCGCCGAATGCCTTGCTGGGAACATGGACCCCGGAGAACAGCTCGTAACCAGCTTGTTTCCAGGCCGGATTGCCGCCGGCCAGCGCGGCGAGACTGCGATAGCCGAGCCGCATCATCAACGCCGCCGCACGATCGGCTAGGCCATCGTCGTCGTCGATCAGCACGATCGGCGTCGAGCGTCGCGGTACCAGTACAGCCAAGCCCAACTCGAGGCGGCTCAACGGCAGCGGTGTTGCAAATAGCAAATGGCTCTTCGAAAACACGCCTTCCTCGCGCACATCAATCAAAGCCACTTCTTCCTCGCCGCGCAGCAGCGCCTTCACCTCCTGGGCGGAAAGCCGCGGCGCCCAGATCTGAGGATTGGCTGCGTACGGCCGGTAGCTGCCGCCGGCACTGCCGGCGAAGCAGATCCGTTGCGGCAGATTTTCCAGGCTCATGCCGTAAAGATGCAGATGCAGCGCCGGGCCACCCATGACCTCGATGGTGTGAAAATCATCGGGGAGCAAGGCGCAGGCATTGCCGCGGCGGATGGTCAGCTCTCCGGTCTTGCGAAGCTGCCCGGTACCGGGAGTGGCTCGATCGTCGACACGTTCGTAAAAGACATTGTGCTCATCGCCGAATACCCCGGCGATTGTCGCCCAGGTCGTGTGATTGTGCGGCGGTTGCGGGTTGCCCGGCAGTCCGGCCGAGGCGTAAAGCGCATATCGCCGGTCTGGGTCCTCGCTCAGGCGATAGAGCGCGGCCTTTTTTCCGGCGGGGATAGGAAAATGCGCGGCTGGAAAGAGTTCCTTCATCGCGGCCAGGCCGGTCACCGCTCTTCCGATGCTCTCGATCGTCGCGCGGGTGACGCCGTGACGCTGCTCCAAGTCCTTCGCCGCCGCCACCACACCCGCGACGAGCGCCCTCCGCCGGTTCATGATCCCGACCGTGAAATTTTCCATCAGCGCCTCCCGACCCTGGGTTTGCGCAGACTATAGCGGAGCCCCCTATTTCCGCACAAATCCCTCATTCCCGCGCTGAATCAGCGATATGCTGATTAAAATCATTTAATTTGTATGACATTCGGCCGTGCGACGTAATGCGGCGAGGCGGCTCGTCCGCCCCGCCCTTCCAACCCCCTTGGAGGGCGGAGACCTTCCTGGGTCTTTCCCCGCCTGTGCTTCCCTCCAAAGTCGCAGGCGGGGATCCCGGCGTTTCCGTGAGACTTCGTGCTATGCGGTCGCGCTGACATTGCGCACCATCGCCGCGCGCCTATAGAGTGCGGCGACCCGCCGAATCCAGCGAGCCCTCATGACCAGCCAGCTCTTCAAAGCCATCACCATGCGTGGCCTTACCCTGCCGAACCGCGTGGTAATTTCGCCGATGTGCCAATACAGCGCCGATGACGGCGCCGCCAATGATTGGCACATGCTGCACCTGGGTTCGTTCGCGCTCTCGGGCGCGGGCCTGTTGATGATCGAGGCGAGCGCTGTTGAGCGGCGCGGGCGGATTTCCCACGGCTGTCTCGGCTTATATTCCGACAACAACGAATTGGCACTGGGACACGTGGTTGCCGCCTGCCGCCGGTGGGGCAATACCCCCATCGGTATTCAGCTTGCCCATGCGGGCCGCAAGGGTTCGGCGCAAAGGCCCTGGGACGGCGGCGGCTCGCTGCAGGCGGGGCAGGACCCCTGGGAAACCGTGGCGCCATCGGCAATCCCGATGGCGGAGAATTGGCAAACTCCGCGTGCCGCAGCGTTGGAGGACCTTGAGCGCATTCGCAACGCCTTCGTCGATGCGACGAGGCGCGCCGCACGTCTCGGTCTCGATTTGGTGGAGGCGCACTCCGCCCACGGCTATCTGCTGCACGAATTTCTGTCGCCGCTTTCCAATCACCGCACCGATCGATACGGCGGCGGCCTCGAAAACCGAATGCGCTTCCCGCTCGAAGTGATCGCGGCCATGCGCACGGCGTGGCCCTCGGATCGGCCGCTCGGCGCGCGCATCACCGGAACCGATTGGATGCCCGGCGGCTTTACCACCGACGATGCGGTGATCTTTGCCCGCGAGCTCAAATCGATCGGCGTCGACTATGTATGCGTCTCGAGCGGCGGAATTTCGCTCAAGGCTCAGATCCCGCTTGGGCCCGGCTACCAAGTTCCGCTGGCCGAGCGCATCCGACGCGAGGTTGGGATTACGACACGCGCTGTCGGCCTAATTGTCGAACCGAAGCAGGCGGAGCGGATCATCGCCGACGGTCAGGCGGACATGGTGGCTCTGGCACGCGCCTTCCTGGACAATCCCCGCTGGGCTTGGCATGCGGCTGAAGCATTGGGAGCGAGTGCCGCAGTGCCGGTGCAATATGCGCGTCTGCGGCCTGACCAGTGGCCCGGCGCCAAGATGCTCCGCCCGTCGCCGCTGCCGCAGAGCGCCGCCGCCCAATAGGGAACGCGATCCCTCACCCTATTGCGGAGCTGGACTCTCTGATTTTATGCCGCTCTGGCCGAGGCAGGCCTGATAGGCCGCATCTTGATCTTGCTTGCCGTTCAGTGCGCCGATACTGGCTCCCCCAACGCCGCCGGCGAGCGCACCCCATGCGGCAGCCGTGCCAAGGGTTCCGAATGCCCACCCGCCAACCAGGACACCGAGCGCGGCTCCGACCCCGGAGCCGATTGCCAATCCCTGCATTCCCTGAGTGATGGGTTGGTTGAGGTCGGTTTGCGCGCGACAATCCACTGCCGGGTCCCCTGTCGCAGAGGCGGTCTCGTGGGCGGGCGTCCAGGGCGGCTGGTAAAGCGCCATACAGCCGCAGAGACCCATTAAGGGCAGGAACGCGATTGCGCGACGCATCCAGCCTCCGAGAGGAAATCACCTCTCAGTATGACCGATCCTTGGCCGCGCGCGAAGGTGCGGGTTTGCGCACCCTCCCGGTAATACGGCGGAAACCATCTCTGGCTGTGCTGTTATTGTCTAGCCGGTCCTTATCCCAGCGTCCCAAACGAAAAAAGGGCGAGATTGCCGGCTCAAGTCCGGCAATCCCAGGAGGACTGACACAGTTCTAGCCAGACGATCTTACTAACCTGCGGTGCTGATCGTGCCGCCCAGGTTGTTGTACCAAGTGTTCATTGTGGTACCCACGTTAGCAATGGCTGCCAACGTTGCCAGCGTCAAAACGCCGATGATGAGACCATATTCGATTGCCGTGGCTCCGCGCCGGTTTTTCAGCAACCGCCATACCGATGCGATCATGACGACCTCGCACAATAATGACCGCGGCAGTATGGCCTGAGAACCCTTAACCCGCTATCAATGATCCCGAAAAAACCCGTTGTATTTTAAACGATGGTTTACGCGGCCGGATGGCTGTTGACGGATCGAAGCGGGGACGTCGGAGCGAGGGCATGGAACACAAGACGCAATTGGTGCGAACGCCGCTGTTGGAAATTGCCTACGAGGAGAGAGGCCGCCGAGAGGGGGGCCCCGTCATCCTGTTGCACGGTTTTCCAGATGACGCTCGGGCCTGGGACGGCGTAGCGCCCGATCTCGCTGCGCGCGGCCATCGGGTGTTGGTGCCGTATCTGCGGGGCTATGGTCCCACGCGATTTCTCGATCCGGCGACACCGCGTTCGGGCGAGCAGGCGGCGTTGGGCGCCGATCTCCTGGCCTTCATGGATGCGCTCGGCATCTCGCAGCCGATCCTCGTGGGATACGACTGGGGCGGTCGCGCCGCCTGCGTCGTTTCGGCGCTTTGGCCGGAGCGGGTGCAGGGCCTGGTTTCGATCGGGGGCTACAACATCCAGGACATCGCCAAGTCCGGACGACCGGCCTCCGCGCTTCAGGAGTTCCGGTATTGGTATCAATGGTACTTTCAGACCGAGCGCGGACGCGCGGGGCTTGCAAGCAATCGGCGCGAAATTTGCCGCATGCTGTGGGAGCTGTGGTCACCGAACTGGAAATTCACGGCTGAGGAATTCGAACGCACCGCGGTCTCGTTCGACAACCCCGACTTCGTCGATATATCGATCCACTCCTACCGCCATCGCTATGGTGCTGTTGCCGGCGACCCCAACGTGCAGGGGATCGAGCGGCGCCTCGCGCAGAGCCCAATGATCTCGGTCCCGACCGTCGTCATGCATGGCGCCTGCGATGGCGTTGCGGGACCCGAGACCTCCGAGCGCCATGCGCGCTTTTTCTCGGGCCGATACCGGCGCGAGGTGATACCGATTGCCGGCCACTTTCTGCCGCGCGAGACGCCGCAAGCCGTGCTCGCCGCGGTTGCGGAGCTGAGCAACAGTTAGATTAGCCGAAAGGAGGTTGCGAATGTTTAGGGCTCGCCGCTCGCCGCGGGCGTCATTGCTGGTCGTGGCACTAGGAGCGTGGATCGGTACATTCGTTCCGACGGCTCAGGCTCAAAGCGACGCCGTTGCGGCGCCTTATTGCGAGCCCGCGGCGGGAACCAAGCTCCTCTACAGCAATCGCGCCTATGAGATCGAAAAAAAGCCCATCGACGCGCCGCTCCTATACTACACCTACAAAATTCTCGCGCCCTCGTTGCACTCGCAGTTTGTGGAGCGTCGAGGCCAGCTTCTTTTCGACGACGGCGAGGACCGCTGGGAGGTACTTAACAAGGAGCAGGAGATCAGAGACTTTTGGCCGCTGCAATCGGGCAAGACCCTGGTGTTGCGCCGCTTCGATCGGGCAACCCGCGTCAAGTCGAAAGTGCATTTTCAGGTTTTGGGGCTCGAACCGATCGACAGCGGAACGCATGTCTATCAGAGCTGGAAGATCAGTCGCCTGGACGAGAATAGCGACGGGACCCGCTTCCTGCAGTTTCTCTGGTACGCGCCGGAGATTTGCACGCTCTCGGCCTTCACGGATTCGCAGCATCGCACCGTGCGGCTGCTGCGCGTATTGAAGCCGGGGGATGCGGACTACGATCGACCGGTCACGGTCAAGAAGCATCAGCTCTATTTCGCCGACAGCAACGAGGCCGTTAAATAAGCTGCTCGGCGCTTAGATCAGCGCGGTCGATCGCCTGCGAGCGTGATGCGCAGCATGGCTCGGCGGTGGCCATGATAGTCATTGACCGGATTGTGCTGGGCCGCGCGATTGTCCCAGAAAGCCAGCGCTCCGACGCTCCAGCGGAAGCGGCAGGTGAATTCCGGACGGACCTGGTGGCGGAATAGATAGTCAAGCAAAGGCGCGCTCTCTTCGACCGTCATGCCCGAGAAGCGCTCGGTGTGCGCAACATTGACATAGAGCGCCTTGCGTCCGGTCTCGGGATGGGTGCGGATCACCGGGTGCTCCGCAACAAGCGGACGCTCCGCGCCCGCTGCTGGAGCCGAGCGCACGCGGTCTTCGCGCGTGCGCGTCACGTCTGCCTTGGCCGAGCTGTTCACCGCGCGCAAACCCTCGAGCAGCTCGCGCATGCCCGGCGAGAGGCTTTCGTAGGCAAGGTACATGTTGGCAAAGAGCGTATCTCCGCCGACCGGCGGTATCTCGCGCGCCAACAGCATGCTGCCCATGGGCGGAATTTCGAGATAGGTGGTGTCCGAATGCCAGATGCCGCCGAAATTGACGCGTTCCTCCGGTTCCTTCACGACCTCGATGATTTCGGGATAAGCCTCGAGCCCTCTGACAAACGGGTATTCGACCGGGGTTCCGAAGCGGCGTGCCGCGCGGAGAAATTGCTCGGTGGTGAGTTCTTGGCCTCGGAAGAAAACGACGAGGTGATCAAGCAGCGCTCGACGTATCGCGGATACCTGGGATTCCCCGAGTTCGACCGCAAGATCGACGCCGGAGATTTCGGCACCCAGCGCACCGGAAACCGGCTGAATAATGAGGCTGTTCGAATGCATCTCGGACCTTCGACTGCATTCTCCACCGTGCGCGGCGCGCTGTCGATGCGCTATTGCGTCACTGAATGATCGTTCCCGCGGCCTGGCGGATCTTCGCTTCGGCGTCCTGGGCCGCGTTTTGCGAACCCGCGGCGCCGATTTCCGCGAAGATGTATTGGCCGCCGCCTGCCTTGGTGAGCACCGTATAGTAAGTCACTGCCGCACCGGAACCGCCGTCACAACTGGTGAAAACGCGGATGGCTCCGGCGTTAACGGCAGCCTGCTTGTCGTCGGCGAGCGTGCCCGAGGAAAAATTACCCGAGCAGGCCTTTGCGTCCCGCGCGATGAGGTCGCCCGACGCGTTTCCGGCCGCAGCCTGCACCCACAGAAAACCGGTGAGATTTGGCGCTGTCCATACCGCCTGATATGCCGCGAGTTGAGGAGGCACTTCGCTTGTTTGCGCGATGTGGTAGTCGCTCAATCCCGACTGAGCGAGCACGTTCGCCATCAGTGCGACACCGTCTACCGTGAGCCCCTTCGTCGCCGCGGGAGCAGCCGCCGGCATTGGTGCCGGCGCAAGTGGTGCGGGCGCGCCGGGGGCGGGCGGCAATGAGGTTGAGGAAGTAGGCGGGATTGGCGTGGCAGGCGGAGTTCCGGGCGCGGCAGGAGCAAAGCCGCCAGGCGGCGCGCCGGTGGGCGCGACCCCCGCGGTCGCGGCCGTGTGACGGTGCGCGCAGTCGAGCAACGCCGCAAGCCCGCGCTGCGTTCCCTGGAGGGTAAAGAAAAGCTGCTGGCCCATTACGGAGATCGTGATCTGCGATCCGCTTCGGAAGCGGTTATAAAGACCCTCATCCGGCGGCACTGGAATTTCGATCTCGGTGCCGGAGACTGCGGTCCCGTTGCCATAGAACGGCATGCCGCCATTGATCGAATAGCTGACGTCGTAAGTCGATGACGGCGACAAATGCCAGCCGGTATTGAGCACGCCAACGCTCCAAGTGAAATTGCCGTCGATCGAGAACAGCAGCGTGTACCCGGTGCTGTAATTGGCGGACATGGAGCAGCGCGCGAAGGCGCCGGATTGATCGTCTGATAGCGCGGCTGCTTGCCAATTGCCGACCTGGAAGGTTTCGAGCGTAGCGGCACGAGCGATCCCGACGGAAATGCCCGCGCAAGCCGCCGCCAACAAGAACAGAGATCCCCCCCCGCATTAACGCCTCCCCGCGATCGATGGGCCGAGCATGCAGCGGGCGGAACCTCCGTGCAACGCAAGGAATCGCGTCGCACGGCGGGGTACCTAGCACCGTCCAGATTTTGGCGAGGGGGCGTGGGCGACCTCTAGCGCCTCATGCCCCGTACCCGATCGCGCTAGCGGACGAGACCGGCTCCGCCTCGAAGATCGGTGGCAACGGGGGAACTTGCAGACGAGGCGTGAGACCCCCTGAGGACCGTAACCCCGGACGACGTCGGTGCCGTTGCGCCGGCAGCGGGTGTCGTGTCGATATGCTCGATCGCCGGCATGCTGCCGCCGAACTCCCAGCGTCGAACCGGCCCAACGTCCAAGTGGACGAACCCGGATGCCGGATAGTAGCCGACGCCGCCGCCCCGCAAATCGAGCGCGGCGCCATGCAAGTCAGTCAGGCTGCGCTGGCGCAGCGACACGTCGACCGCCATTCCCTGCATGTGCAGACTGTGCGCTGCGACCCCTTCATTGAATTCGGCGAGCCAAGCATTGGTTCGGGGCGAGCGATATCCCGACGTCACCATGAAAGGCTCGCTCGATTGCAGCTTTTCCTGCAACCGCGCAAGCAGGTCGAGCAGCTTCGGATCGATTGGATGCACGTCGCCGGAATGAAAATCGCGCAGCACCCACGCGATGCGCCGCATGGTCTGGGGGATGTAGTAATCATCGGCCCAGTAGACCGCATCGAGCGCTTCGCCGGTGTGGACATTGTCCAGCGCGATTTGACGGAACATGATTCGGCGCGGGGCGGCGAGGGCGGGCGCAGCGACGCCGGCCGCCAGCGTGGCGGCCGCATATCCGAGGAAGCATCGACGAGCGATCGATCGACCGGTCATGAATCGTGCCTAACGGAAGATTGCCCCTCTAATTACGAAAGGATTGAACATCGACCGTGGTAAACGTTCTATTAAGCGGCAACGTCATCAATCACTTATATTCGCGGCGTCAGTAAAACCGTCACGCTGACATCAATGGGTTAGCTGCAATCTGGAAAACCTTGACGGCGGGAATCCGCTCCGCGATAAGGCGCGCGCTTGGCGTAGAGAATGCAGAACGCACCAATCGCACAATCAGGGACGCAGAAGGAAAACGCCTGACACATCGATCGGCTGAGTGTTCATTTCACCTCGCCAATCTAGGCGGCTGGTGGTGCTGCTGCTCGCGGAGCCATCGGCCCTCGAAAAGATCGCGGATCTGCCGACAGAATTCGTGGAGCGGCAGAAGGAAATTGCCGAGGCGCAGAAAGAATTCCATGCAACAATACTAAAAATGCCGGCTGAACAAGAGGACACCCTTCTTGACATCATGGCGTTGGCGACGAGGAGCTAAGACCACCTCAGCCATATGAGGCAGCAAACAACGAAGCGTTCGGCGGAGTAGCTCACCGATTCACTAAACCGATTGGAGGGACGGGCGGATGTCGAAATTTTTTAATCTCATCTGCAAAGTCGAGAGTGAATCAATAGGAAATTACCTGCCGCCCTTTCCCAACGTTGTTGCGGCTGCCCCCGGAACGAGGTCGCCCCATGAAGGATACCAAAGAGGCTGGGGGCTCGAAGCCGGAGATCTTCGGAAAAGGGTCGCCAAAGACCGGGACTACGTCGAAGCCTTAAAGCGAGCGGCTGGCCGAACGGTTGTAAGTCCAGACCGGCTCATGAACCTGTTCCTCCTGGTCAAATTCTTCATGCCGAAATTGCCCTTCGGTCACATCGTCGAGTTCGGCTCGTACATGGGGGGATCGGCGTTTTTTTTGGCCACGCTGGCGCAAAAGTTTCTTCCGGACGCAATGGTTTTCGGTCTTGACACATTCACGGGCATTCCAACCGTGGACGCGCGTGTCGATGCTCATTCGAGCGGAGATTTCGCGATCAAAGACTTCGATGACCTCCTGCGCGCGCAATCGAAATTCGGGCTCAAGAACCTGCAATTTGTGAAGGGACTATTCTCGGAGACCGCGCCGGCGCTGATGCCCAAGATCGGCAAGATCGCTCTTGCCCATATCGATTGCGACGCATACGAGTCCGTCAAATACGCCTACGAATGCTCGATCCCCTATGTCTTGCCGGGCGGATATGTGGTGTTCGACGACTCCACGACTTCGAGCTGCATCGGCGCCACGCAGGCCGTGGAAGAGTGCGTTATACGGCGCGATGGCCGGTACTCCGAGCAGATCTTCCCGCATCACGTCTTCCGCGCGTGAAAGGCAACCTTCCCGACGCAGCACTGCTTCCAACGGATGCGACGGCGCTAAATAAATTCAATATGATCAAGGATATAGGCAAGAGTTAGTTTACCCAAGTAAACGAACGGTGAAGCTGCGCACAATTTGCGGTGGTATCGCACTCGCCGGGCGTCGATGCGCGCGCTACAGACCGCTTATCGTCCGTTATTGCATCGTGTGGCGCACTTGGAGCGACGGCAATTGAGCCTCGGGCCGATCGAAGGCCCAGGGTGTCTTCGGCAGATAAAGCCCGTACACGAAAGCGATAAGCAGGCTGAGCACAATCCCGCCGAGCACCGTCGAAAGTATGAAGTCCTGACGAAAGCGCCCGCGCAGCCGGGGATTGGTCGGTCGACCTGCAACCTTGCGGGAGCGATCGGTCGCTGCTGCACGATTGTACGCGTGCGGCCCCTGCGGTGCGGGACCCGGCTTGCTCGACGGAATCTTGCTGCTCTCCGACACCGCAACTCTCCCAGTAGAGACGGAGACGAGCCGCTCCAATCATGGCGGTGCCGTGACTAACAGTCGGTTAAGTTTGTAACGGCACTCCGACCGTCAGAGCGGCATTGCCAGCCGCCAAGGGAATTGGCCCCGCATCTGCGCGTCATCGCTGACCAAGGTCAGTGACCCCGCGCCGTTTGCGGCGACGCGCACCGCGATGATCGTGCGGTCCGCCATCCATCGCTCCATTACTTCGTAGGGGATCGGCAGGTCGACGGCGTTTGCCGGTCGGACACCCGATTCCCACATGGAAATGGTGGCGTCCTCGGTCACTTTTCCCGCAAGAAGCTCGCTCATCAGTCTGTCGACCACCGTGCTGATCCGCTGCCTGTCATTCTCGCCGAGAATCTTCGACTTCGGGAATTTCGTCACGAGGAAGCCCGCGAGCACGATCTGTGAGCCCGACTGCAATTCAATGTCGCGGCGCCGACCGAATACATAGTCCGGCATCACCTTCCCTTGGTCGCTCATTGCGTCTTTCCTCTTGCCCTCTCTCGACAACACCGTCCACCCCAAGCGCGACCGACTGAGCCAAACCAGCATATCGGAAGTATGGTCGGACAGGGGATGCTAGGGGCGCATGGCGCCGATGCTAAGAAGCGATGCTGAAGCCTGTGGGTGGTTGTCCGGATTTGCGCAGTTCGTGCATGCGTAAGTACGCGGCCTCGAGATGGCGCGTGTAGCGTTCCGTATCGAAGAGCGGGTAGGTTCGTCGGTTCTGCATGAGACGGGCGCGCAGGCGAGCCAGGCGTTCGGGATCGCGGGCCAGTTGCAGCGCCAGCGCCTCGTATTCCCGCGGCGAGGCAGTGATGAGTTCGTCGAGCCCGATCGCCCGCAGCAAGCTGCCCGCCACCCGGCCGGCGAAGGTGTCGCCGGCGCAAGTCAGTACCGGGAGACCGGCCCAAAGCGCATCGCTCGCCGTTGTGTGCGCATTGTAGGGAAGCGTGTCGAGAAAGAGATCGGCGAGGCGGTGGCGGGCGAGATGCTCGGCCTGCGGTAGCCGCGGAGCGAAGACCAGACGCTCGGGCGCGACGCCGCGCGCCTTGGCTTCGCGTTCGAGGTTGGCTCGCACAAGCTTGTTGGCCTCGAAAAGCCACAGCACGCTTCCCGGCAGCGCCCGCAGGAGCCGCATCCAGATGTCGAAGAAGTCCGGGGTAATCTTTTCCGTGCCATTGAAGCAGCAAAAGACGAAGCCGCGATCGGGAAGGCCGCAATCGGCGCGCAACGGAGTGTGTTCGGCGATCTCGCGTTTGTCGTCATTGCATTGATAGCAGTCGGGAAGGTACACGATCTTCTCGCTGAAGAAGGATCGCTGGTCCGACGGGATCACGAACGGGTCGGCGATGATGTAGTCGATGAAGTCGGCCCCCATTGTTCCGGGATAGCCCAGATAGCTGACCTGTAGCGGCGCTGGACGGTAGGCGAGGATTTTGGCTCGGCAATCCGGGTTAAAGCCGTGCAGATCGACGAGCAGGTCGAGACCATCGGAATGAATGAGGCGGGCCGCATCTGCGTCCCTCATCTCGTAGATGTCGACAAAACGGTCGAAGGCAGAGACAAGACGACGACGCAGCGCGCTCCCGTCGTCCTTGTCGAAGCCGTAGGCGATGACCTCAAAACGCTCGCGGTCGTGGTGCTCAACCAAACCCACCAGCAAATGCGCTCCCGGATGCACATGGAGCTTTCCGGAGAGATAGCCGAGCCGAAGTTTTTTTCGCGAGGTTGGCGGCGTGGTCGAGAGCATCTCGGATTTGGGGACGGCGATGGCGGCGGCAACGCGCCGTGCATAGTGGAGGAAGTCTTCGGCCGAGCATCCACACCCCAGCAACCTGAAGGCCGATGCGGGCGACGCGAGCTTCCCAAGCCCGTTTCGAAGCCTTGCCTCGCCTTCTTTGTAACGAGACCAATCGCAGGTCGCTTGCTTCATGTAAATCCAGTTGAGCAGGGCGTCGGCGTCATCGGGATTGAGCCTCGCAACCTGTTCGAAGCAGGTCGCGGCCTCGTCCAACTTCCCCTGGCGCACCAAGGCCGCGCCGAGATTGGCGAGGCCTGTAACGCGTCCCGGGTTGAGGCGCAGCAATTCACGCCAGGAGGCTTCAGCTTCTTCCGCTCGGCCCAAGCTCAACAGGATAGTGCCTAGCGTGCTGAGAGCCTCGGCGTACTGCGGCTGCAAACGCAGGGCTTCTCGGCAGCAGGCTTCTGCATCTTCCGCCCGTCGAAGTTGCACCAACACATTGGCGAGCGTGTTGTGCGCCTCCGCATAGTTTGGGTCGAGCGCGATGGATTGGCGGCTCGAGGCCTCCGCCTCCTCAAATCGGCCGAGCTGCGTCAGCGCGACAGCGAGCGTGTTGAAGGCGACAGGAAGGTCGGGCTTGAGCCGCACGACCTCTCGCGTCAGCGCAACGGCGGCGTCGAATTGGCCACGCTGAAAACAGAGGATTCCGAGATTATGGAGCGAGCCGGTGTGATCGGGCATGACTTGGAGGACGGCCCGATAGAGCCGCTCCGCCTCGTCCAACTTCCCTTGCATATGGAGCGCGCCCGCCTGCTCGAACGCCTGATCAGCGGGCAGTTTGTCGCTATCCGCTCCCGCTGAACCCATCGCGATCTCCTCGGGAACCAAGGCTTACCTGGTCATCGCGTGTCGCCTCCCCATGACACGCTTGCTGGAGCCTTCTAACGGCCGCGTTCTTTTGCTTGTTTTAATCTAGCGCATTCGGTGTGGCCGGTCGCTGTTGCCTTGCCGCGACCCGAATTAAATTTATTTCAGACGGAGCTGCTTACAGCCACAGGAAGGGGCTAATGCTATTGGCAATTGAAGAACCCTCGAAAGAGAGGGCAAATACGCCGCATTCAGGTCTTGATGAGATCTTTTGAGAAATCCTCGGTGAGGCGCTCGACGGCGCCCAGCTTTATTAGGTCAGCCATCGCTTCCCAGGTTACGAGGTCCCAGTAGTCAGCGGAATCGACATCGATGTCGCCGCTACCGTCGAGCCTTTCGCGGATGCATTCGCGCAGTCCGTACAGCAATCGCACAAGCGCCCCGGCGAGCGTATCCGACGGGCCAAGCAGCATCGCCTCGGCTTGATTGTATTGATGCTGCACGGGCCCATCCTCGATGCCCGCCTCGATTTCCCTGGCATGCGCCGGCGAGAGCCGCTCGAAGGCGCGCCAAGCACCAACCCTATCGCGCTCGGTTTCGAGGTTCGCCAGCAACTCGGGGCCTGCTCTTTCCAGCAGCGTCTCGATTACGCGATATTGCCGGACTCGCGCGCGCAGCAAATCATCCGCAAGGCAGCGATCCGTCATAGGGCGATTGCGAATGTTGGTCGGCATTGTGCACCAGCGCGGTTGGATCGAGGTTCTTTCAGTGCGCGGTCGACATCGACGTCGATTACTCCCCTCAGAGGCGCTCGCTCGGCCCAACTAGCGTCCGTCCTTAGACTGCAATCAAAAGGCGCCATGACTTCGGGCATTTGCCATTTCGGCAAATATTCGAGCATCCCGTGGCGCTCGTTAGTTGGCGGGCGCAGGATGCCAGAAGCGATACTGTGAGGCAAGCTGGAAGATATACTGTACCGTCCGGAAGCGGACGGGCGCTTCATCAGTCTTTTAGCCAGGCCTCAACGTCATCGAGCGTCATTTCCCGCTCAAAACGGCCGCTGCCGGCAACCACCAGCTTTCGCTCGGGATCTACGATCCTGTAGAGCCCATAATCAAGCGCCCGCGGGTCACGCCGGCGGCTTTTTTGAAGCAAAAAGCCCCTTCGCGCCAGCATTCGGCGCAATCGATTTTCTCGGACCTTTTCACCGGGCAATTTACTCACCTCAGCACGCTAGCGTTTTGTGAGCCAGCCACGTGGCCGCCAACGCTGTTGTCGCGCCTGTCAAGCAGTTGGCATTCGCGGTTCCCGAGGCTCTTTTGCGCAATATCCGGCGCGAACGTTAGCATTGTCTTCCGATGCCCGCTAAGACTTGAGTCCCTGCACGCAATATTCGAGCCAAGCGCATTTCGCCCACATATTCATGGGTTAGCGGCCAAAGGTGTAAAGGATTGTGACAGGCTGTTAAAAGCGATTAACGCCTCCGTGACATCCAAAACCCATGAACGACAACTCTAAAGCGTGTCGTGCTTACATGGTTGAACGTATCGCTCACGGGGGCGCGTTGCGGATCTGCCTCGGTATAGTCAGGGAAATATAGTGAATAATAGTGAAAATATTTACCATTTTGAAATAATCGCCGTAATTGGTTCTCTTTTGCTTGCATTTTAGTGAATTTATGATAGCGTTTTACTGACCCATAAGACCTAGCCGCTGGAAGTTATGTAAATGTCCATTTACCTTCGCGAGCATCATGAGGACCGGAGCGCGGCGGGGCGCACAAACGAGTTTGGACTGCTGGGGTTGGTGGTCAGCATTGCAGTCTTTTCCGTGGTTTCGACGGTCGTCGCAGACCTGGCAGTCATCTATCGGACTGTCTCGTCGGGCATCGAGCAGGTACTTACGAACGGGGATGCTTCTGCAAGTGAGAGGTCGCAATGAGCTCCAGGCCCGATACCGAATGGTTTAACAAGATTGCGACGGCCTATCGCCACGCCCTCGTGCATTTTGAGATAGCGCAGCAGGATCTGGCGGTCGCCATAGCGGAAAGGGACATTCAGGCAGAACGGAGCGCGCGCGTTGCTTTCATTGAGTGGCAAACAACGCGCCTTCGGCTTGAAAAGGTGATACAGGGCATTCTGTTCGCTAGAAAAGGTGCCGCGCGATGCCATTCGACGGCTGCTCGGCGGTCCAACGTTCAATAAGACGGATCACGACACGGTGCCGCTGGGTCGCCGGGACGCGCGACCACGCACGGTCATGAAATACGGCTAGCGGTTCACTCCATTAAGCTTTAGGGCCATGATCGGCGTCGGCGCCCAGCCCCGAGCATCTGCGGCACGCGCGAGGTAACCGAGGCCATCGCGGCGCCGACACCCATTGTCGAGGAGGACGTAACGACCACGTTCCAGATGGACCACTACACGGTGGACCGTTACATCTGTCAGGACGACACTGTCGTGGTGATATGTTCGACGGCGTGGCGTAATCGAGCGACAGGCAAACGCTTCGACACTCCCAAGGTTGACGTGTGGCGATTCAAGGACGGCGAGGTGGTGTCGTTCTTTGAATACTACGACACGGCCAGTGTTGGGGAGGCCGCGGCGCCTTAGCCGGTTTCGAGCGTGAGCGCGCCCCGGCAAACTCCGCGACGACTTTCGCCCATGCGCAAACCGGCTGGAACCGTCTCGGTGCGCACTTGACGGGTTAGCGTTTTAAGTCAGTTCGGTCGCCGCATAGGCACGGCCAGATAAAGACCGAATTCTTTAGCGAAGTCGACGGAGACGCGAGCGTGGACTCGGCTTTGCCGATCCAGGAACTCAGCGTGGTCGTCCAATGGGACGACGGCGCCATGCCAAACATTGGGATGAATGTAAAGTCCACGGCTCCCGTCGCACCAGAACGCAACGAACTTTTCCGGTGTCACGTCATCGCCCGGAAGCGCCAGCGGAATGAGAAAGCTCTGGCCGTGCGTCGGATAGAACAATTGGCCGCCGTCCGGATGGTAGTTGGCGCGCCAAATGAGCGCGCGGCTGCGAGGTTTGCCGGGCTCCTCGGTTGCCGCTTCCTCGGGCCAGTTGCTCCAACCGAAGAGATAGCTGTCGCCCACGGCATTGTTGCGGGCGTAAAGCGTCTCACCCTTCCACCAGAATTCAAACAACCCCTCGGTCACGCCGCCCTGGTCGCCCGAGTTTTTGTCGATGGGACGCCAGCCCTGGGGGGGCCACCGCACGATCTCGATCGGAAATTTCTCGGCCTTGTCGACAAGGCAACCATACCCTTTGAGATTATCGTCGTCCGCGACGACAACGGGCGCCTCGTGCACCCGCCGCACGCCGGTGGTCGGTTTATAGGCAATGGCGCTCGGATCAAAGTCCATGGGTCCTCTAGTCTCCGCTGCTTGGCCTGGCAACTGTATATCGCGGTCTGCCGCACGCGCTATGCTCGCTGTCGCTGATCCCTCAGCCGACGCGCGTCCCCGAGCGCGTCCTTACGGTGTCCTCGGAGCGCTCGGCCTCAAGCGTTCGCGTGAGCCACTCCCTTTTCCGTTGCCGTAAGCCACTTCGCTTGCGCCGGCGTGTCACGCAGATAAAACAACGTCACGACGCCCAGGATCAGAGGGGGCACGGTCTCGCAACGTTTCTCGTTCACCCGCTGCTGAACGCCAATCGGGCGAGAGAGGGTTTCCCCTTTCTCGCCCTTGGCCGAGATCGCTTCGATGAAGGATTGCTCCTAATCGGGCGTGTCTCAGACGCTCAGAGTGGTTGGTTAGGTTCAGAGCGTCCTCTTATCCGGAGCTACCGGTACTAACCAG
>Ga0335079_10000071_pt1 | contig 115995 bp, 111 predicted proteins | sample Lox_Sample_33_FD_206719 | JGI IMG/M metagenome (GOLD analysis project Ga0335079, IMG submission 206719) | Soil microbial communities from Loxahatchee National Wildlife Refuge, Florida, United States - Lox_Sample_3.3 | ecosystem: Environmental > Terrestrial > Soil > Wetlands | place: USA... | reverse complement strand
ACCGCCATCGCTAACGCTCCGGCGGTCGACCTCCCTTTCAAGGGGGGAGGTAAGAAGGGAAGCCACCCTCGCCACATAGCGCCGCAGGATCGGCGACAGATACGCATCCACCACCGTGGTGTCGCCGCGGCCGACCAGTTTGATCAGCGGCGACACCTCGTGGCTGACCGAGACCTGCGCGAAACCCATGTCGCGCGCCAGCGCGGCGACTTGCTTTTCGTGCGCGGGAAAGCGGTAAGCATGCATGAACACGATCGCCGCGGCGTCGATGCCGGCTTCCTTCGCCGCCTCGAGGTCGCGCCGCACCGCCGCGAGGTCAGGCCTGCGCTCCACCGTGCCGTCGGCGCGCACGCGCTCGTCGACTTCGGCCACGCGCTCGTACAACATGTCGGGCTTGATGATCTCGCGCGCGAAAATCTTCGGCCGCGCCTGGTAGCCGATCTTGAGCGCATCGCGGAAACCGCGCGTGATCAGCAAGAGCACGCGGTCGCCCTTGCGCTCGAGCAGCGCGTTGGTGGCGACTGTGGTGCCCATCTTCACGGCGCCGACTTTGCCAGGCGGGATCGCTTGGCCGGCGCGCAAGCCGAGCAGGTCGCGAATGCCCTGCACCGCGGCGTCGGCATAGGCTTCCGGATTCTCGGAGAGCAGCTTGTGGGCGACCAGCGCGCCGTCCGGCCGCCGCCCGATCACGTCGGTGAAGGTGCCGCCGCGGTCGATCCAGAAGTCCCATGGTTGGAGGGAAGAAGTCCGAGTCGGCATGGCGCGGCGGGCGGCCTCCTGTCGTTGACAGTGGACCGCTCGCCTCGGCGATGCAAGCAGCGGCGCTGTGCAGCCGTTGCCGTCGGTCAGTGCTGGCCGTGTCCGAGCGGGGGAATCTTCGCCCGGATGCGCGAGATCGTGTAGCGCTGCGCCTGCGCCGTCCATTGCGAGTCGACGGACTGCACCAGCCCGAACAGCCGCAGATCGAGCGTCAGGTTGGACACGTAGAGATAGTCGCCGTCGCGGCTGAAGTCGGGGCTTGCCGGGAATAGCAGGCCCTGCGCCACGCCGTTCTTGACACCGTCGAAGTCGCCGAGCTTGGCGATCGCCTTGCCGGTCGGATCGAGCACCACGATCTCGTCGGCCTGGTTGGCGCAGACCCAGATGTTGTCGCGCGAGTCGAGCACGAGGCCATCGGCGCCGTTGATGCTGTTGACGAACACCTCGGGCGTTCCAGGATTGCCGTTGGACAGCGGAATTTTCACGATGGTGTCGTTGCCGGTATTGGCGACGAACAGCGTGTTGCCGGCCCGGTTGAAGCCGAGGCCGTTGGCGCCGAACGGCGGCACGCCCGTGGTGGAGAGCAAGGGATTGGTGACCCAGGCGGTCGCTAGGCCGCCGCCGGGACCGACCTTCCAGATGATGCCGTTGAAGGAATCCGAGACATAGACATTGCCGCTTTTGTCGAACGTCATTGCATTGAGGCCCGGCCCGTTCGGAGGGCTATTCAGCGTCATGAACACTGAACTTGTGCCGTTGTGCGGATCGACGCGCAGCACCGTGCCCGCACCGAAATCGATCACCAGCAACGCGTGCGTCGTCGGGTGGAAGCCGATGCCGAGCAGGCTCGAGGTGGAATTGGTGATGTTGACCTGGCGAACAAGGTTTCCGTTTGGGCTGAACACATACAGTTTTCCCGGCGTGCCGGCGGGGGCGTTAAAGCCGAAGGTCGTGACATAGACATTGCCGTCCGGTCCGACCGCCAGGCCCTCCGGGCCTGCCGCGCCCGCCGGCAGGACCGCGAACAGATCGACATCGCCGCGGTCCCAGGCCCGCGCCGGCGACAGATTGAATGCCGAGACGAAAAATCCGACGCCGGCAAGCGCGACCGCGCATGCGCGTATGGTCATGACGTCCTCCCGCTGTTCTGGTGCGGCAGCGGGCAACGCTCGCGCAATAAAGTGCGCCGCCAGCCCTTGAAAAAACCGCCGCCCTTGTTGACGCGGGAAGCCTATCGCATTCCGTGTTTTTGCCACAAGCAGGGGTACCGGCTCGCCGACGGCGGCCAACGCTCACTTACCGTGCGCATCGACTTTGGTGATGAACACCTTGAACTGGCTGCCTTCCAGAGTGATGCGGTACTCGATCGTCGCTGTCTCCGACGATGTCTCGATATGCGCGCGGCAATTTCGTTCAGAAGAGCTTTCACTCACCAGCGCCACGCCGTTGATCGTGGTGAGTTCAATGTCTCTTTGTTTGAAGATGCTGCGGATGAGGTCGGTGGTGTCGCTCGCATCGCAGCCCGGAATTTGCGGCACGAAAGCGTGATAGAGCTTGAGCAATCCGAGCAGGCCGACGATCGCAGCGCAAACGATCATGAACCAGCGCTGAAATTTCTGCCAAGCCGGCGTTTCCCACCACTTGGGCCGCGGCGCCGCCGGGGCCGTCGGCGGCAGCGGCGGCGGCGTTGTCGTCTCGGTCATGGTCACCCCCCGATTGCGCGCGCCAGCGTAAGATGATCCTGCCGGCAGCGCCACCAAAAGCGCGGTTCCAACTCGCGGAACTGACGGAAAACTGGCGGGGGCCCGGCGGTTTTGCCGCCGAGCCCCCGTTTGACGTATCAGCCGGCCTGTAAGCCGGGTTCTGTATGGCCCGCGGCCTGGCCCCGCGGAAGCGGGGACACGCGCCGCAAGCGTGACGGCCATTCCTCTTGCGCGCCGGTTGCCCGGCGCATCGTGCAACCTACCCGAATGACCGGCCCGGACCGGGCTGAGGCGCGAAGCCTCGCGTCATTCCTATTCGGTCTTGCTCCCGGTGGGGTTTGCCGTGCCGCCTTCGTTGCCGAAGACGCGGTGCGCTCTTACCGCACCGTTTCACCCTTGCCGCTGGCTAGACGCTACGCGCCGGCGGCGGTTTGCTCTCTGTGGCACTGTCCCTGAGGCTTGTCCCCGCGAAAGCGGGGACCCACCCCGCCGGACGTTATCCGGCACCGTTGGTCCATGGAGCCCGGACTTTCCTCCCCGGCCGCCTTTCGGCTTGTGGCGCGGAGCGGCCGTCCGGCCGACTGACGCCCCTAGCAATGGGGATAGGCGCGGCGGCCGTCAAGCGGCGACAGCGAAGATGGCAAAGGGAATTTGGGATCCCGTGCCGGCGCGCTAACGCGGCCTTCGCCGCGTATCGCTGACCACGCGCAGTGTGAGTATGGTCGAGGCGTCGGCGATGCCGTCGACGCGTGCGGGGCGGAAATGGCGTTGGAAGGCGGCGACGACCGCGCGCGTATTTTCGTCATAGACGCCGCTCTGCTCGATGCCGTAGCCGTAGTCGGCAAGCGCCTTTTGCAGTTGAGTAACGCTGTCGCCGCGATCGCCGCGGTTCAAGACCGGTCCCTGGATATCGAGCGGCGCCGGCCGCACCCAGTGACCGATGCCGGATTCATGCAACAGGTGCCAGGGAAATCTCTCGCCGGGATCCTGCTTGCGCGTCGGCGCGACGTCCGAATGCGCCAGCACGCGGTCGGCGGCAAACGGCCGCCGCCGCGTGATAATCGACCGGCACAAGGCGATCACCGCGGCAATCTGGCGCAGCGGATAATCCTTATAGCCGAACTCATGACCCGGATTGACGATCTCGATGCCGATCGAACGCGAATTGATGTCGGTCTCGCTGCCCCAGGAGGCGACGCCGGCATGCCAGGCGCGCCGCTCCTCCGGCACGCATTGCACGATACGGCCGTCCTCGAACACGACGTAATGCGCCGACACTTTGCTGGAGGCAGTGCACAGCCGCTTGAGCGCGGCTTCGCCGCTTTGCATGCCGGTGTAGTGCAGGAGGATCATATCGGGCGGCCCGCCGACCCGCTCGTCATGATTGGGCGAAGCGGCGACCGAGGCCACGACCAGCGAGTCCGAGCGGAAGGCGGGCTTGGATATCGGGCGAGTCGGCGCAGAAACCATGCGAATTCCATGCGCTGGCGGCAATGGCATTGCAAGACTCGGACGAAATTCTGCTGTTAGTTGATCCGTCGCGGTGCCGCCGCCGGTGAAAAGTAAATTTCGGCAACAAATCTTTAAGTTTAGCGGCCGTTAATAGGTCGCGCGGAGCGATCGTGTCGGCGCCCTTGCGGCCAGGGCGTCGGGCGAGCTTGTCGCATTGACGCCCATAATATCCCATGATATCCCACGAACGGTTCTGGAGGATTGCGGGGCACCCCGACGGCGGGGGCGCTGCAGCCTCACGGAGACGAGCCCGCGCGGCTCACGGGCGTTGCGTCCGGTCGGCGTGGAGTGCGGGGCATGGACCGCTTCGTGGCGAATTTCACGCTGCGGCTCGACTCCAAGGGACGCGTCTCCATTCCCGCTTCCTTCCGCTCGGTGCTCGCCCGCGATGGTTTCGACGGGCTCTATTGCTATCCGGCACTCGCTTTGCCGGCGATCGATGCGGGAGGGAATGCGTTGCTGGCGGAGATCGAAACATTGATAGGCCGCTACCCGCCGTTTTCGGAGCAACGCGAGAAACTGGCGCTGGCGCTCTACGGCACCAGCGAGACGCTCAAGCTCGATGGCGAGGGGCGGGTGGTGCTGAGCGAGACGTTGAAGCGGCACGCCGGGATCACGAGCGAAGTTGCCTTCGTCGGTCTCGGCCACAAGTTTCAGATCTGGGAGCCGAGGAAGTTCGGCAACGAGCTCGCGGAGGCCACCGAAAAGGTGCGCGCGCTCAAGGCCGAACTTGGCTCCCAGGCGGCGGCGCGCGATGCGCTCGGGGCACGGGAATGATGGCGGGCGGCGACGGCCCTCGCGCTGTCGCAGGCGGACCGGCCCCCCACATTCCCGTGCTCGCCCGCGCCGCGGTCGACGTCCTCAATATCCGCGACGGCGGCGTCTATATCGACGCCACCTTCGGCGCCGGCGGCTATACGCGCTTGCTGCTGGCGGCCGCCGACTGCGCGGTGATCGGCATCGACCGTGACCCGCACGCGCTCGCGCTCGGCCAGGGTCTCGTTCAGTCTTCGGCCGGCCGCCTGGCGCTGTTCGAGGCGCGGTTCTCCGCGCTCGACGGTATCGCGCGCGAGGCCGGGTTCGACGCAGTCGACGGCGTCGTGCTCGATCTCGGCGTCTCCTCGATGCAGCTCGACAGCGCCGCGCGCGGCTTTTCCTTTCGCCTGGACGGGCCGCTCGACATGCGCATGGGCGGCAGCGGCGCAAGCGCCGCCGACATCGTCAACGGCGCGAGCGAGCGCGATCTCGCCGACATCATTTTCACGCTGGGCGAGGAGCGGCATTCGCGCGCGATTGCCCGCGCTATCGTCAAGGCACGGGCGGTCGCGCCGATGGCGACGACGCGCGCGCTTGCCGATCTCGTCGCCGCGGTGCTGCGCGCGCGGGGAGGCGACATCCATCCGGCGACGCGCACGTTTCAGGCGCTGCGCATGTTCGTGAACGACGAGCTCGGCGAGCTTGCCGGCGCGCTCACGGCGGCCGAGCGCGTGCTCAAGCCGGGCGGGCGATTGGTCGTGGTGTCCTTCCATTCGCTCGAGGACCGCATGGTCAAGAGCTTCCTCGCCGGTCGCGGCGCGGCCGCCGCCGGCTCGCGGCACGCGCCGGAAGTGGAACGTCCATCGCCGACTTTCCGCGTGCTCACGAAACGTCCCGTCATTCCGGCCGCCGACGAAGTCGCGCGCAATCCGCGCGCCCGCTCGGCCAAGCTGCGCGCGGCCGAGCGTCTGGCCGCCCCCGCGCGGTCTGAGACTCCGGCGCTGCCGCGTCTGCCCGCGCTTGCCGATGTCCTGCGGAGGCGGTGAAGCGTGTTCCGTGTGATTCACATCTGCGTCATTGCCGGTCTCATCATGGCGGCGGCCTTGGTCTACAAGATCAAGTTCGACTCGACGCTGCAGGGGGAAAAAGTCGCCAAGGTTGAGGGCAAGATCCGCACCACGCGCAGCATCATCGCCGTGTTGCGCGCGGAGTGGACGCGCCTCGATACGCCCTTGCGCATCCAGGGACTGACCGGGCGGCATCTTCATCTGCAGCCGGTCAAGCCCTCGCAATTTTCCGACTTCGATCATCTTCCGGACCGACCGCTGCCGATCGTACCGCCGGCGAATGCCGATGCGCTCGGCGCCATGCTAAGCAATCCCGATACCACCGGCAGCGTGCCGGCGGCGCCGCGGTGAACCGCGTGTCCGCGCACGGCAACATGACCCGCTGGCAAAGCGCGCTGCGCACGCTGCTCTACGGCCGCGGCGTCAACCGCAACGTCAAGGCCAAGGCGCGACTGGGATTGGCCGTCGTTGCCTTCGCCGGCATCTATTGCGTGATCGCGCTGCGACTCGTCATGTTCGCCGCCGCCGGCAACGACAATAACGGCCGCCACAGCATTTCGCAGGACGCGGTCGCCACCGCCCGCCCCGATATCCTCGACCGCAACGGCGAGATCATCGCCACCGACGTGAAGGCGCCCTCGCTCTATGCCGAACCGCGCAAGCTCATCGACCGCGACGAGGCCGAAGAGCTGCTGACCGCGACGCTGCCCGATCTCGACGCCAAGGAAGTGCGCAGCCGGCTTGCTTCCAAGCGCGGTTTCGTCTGGCTCAAGCGCGAGCTCACGCCGCGCCAGGAGCAGGAGATCCACCGCCTCGGTATCCCCGGCATCGGCTTCCTCACCGAGAACAAGCGCGTCTATCCGAACGGCGCCACGGTGTCGCAGCTCATCGGCCTCGTCGATATCGACAACAAGGGCATCGCCGGCATCGAGCAATGGCTCGACAGCCAGGGGCTGGCGGCGTTGCACATGGCCGGGCTCGCCACCGACCGGCTGGAGCCGGTGACGCTTTCGCTCGATCTGCGCGTGCAGTTCGCGTTGCGCGACGAACTGACCAAGGCGCGCGAGAAGTTCAAGGCCAAGGCCGCCGCCGGCGTCGTCCTCAACGTCAACACCGGCGAGGTGCTGGCGCTGGTGTCGGAGCCCGACTACGACCCCAACAACCCGCGCGAGGCGCACGACCCCGATCGCATCAACCGCATGACCACCGGCGTCTACGAGATGGGCTCGACCTTCAAGGCGTTGACGCTTGCCATGGCGCTCGACAGCGGCCGCGTCAATCTCAATTCAACCTTCGATGCGCGCACGCCGCTGCGTTTCGGCCGCTTCACCATTCACGACTACCACGCGCAGAACCGCATCCTCACCATGCCGGAGGTTTTCACGTATTCGTCGAACAAAGCCACGGCGCGCATGGCGCTCTCTTTCGGCGTCGACTATCACAAGGCCTACCTCGCCAAGATGGGCCAGCTCACCAAGCTGCAGACCGAATTGCCGGGCGCCGGCGACCCGCATTGGCCGAAGAAACATTGGGGCGAGCTCAACACCGCCACCATCGCCTTCGGCCACGGCCTGTCGGTGGCGCCCCTGCAGGCCGCCATGGGCGTGGCGGCGACCGTCAACGGCGGCTTCTTGATCACGCCGACGTTCCTCAAACGCAGCCCCGAACAGGCGATGCGCATCGCCCAGCGCGTGCTCAAGCCCGAGACCAGCCAGAAGATGCGCTACCTGATGCGGCTCAACGCCGAGAAGGGCACCGCCACTTTCGCCAACGTCCCCGGCTATTATATCGGCGGCAAGACCGGCACCGCCGAGAAGGTGATCAACGGCCGTTATTCGCAGCACCGGCTGATGACCGACTTCATGGCCATCTTGCCGGCCGACAAGCCGCAATATCTGCTGCTGATCATGCTTGACGAGCCGCAGCCGACCAAGGAGACGCACGGCTTCGCCACCGCCGGCTGGAACGCCGGGCCGACGGCGGCCAAGGTGATCGAACGCGTTGCCCCGTTGCTCGACCTCGAGCCGCGGTTCAATCTGCCTGACGCCGATCGGCTCATCCTGGCGAAGGCGACGGAAACTCGTTAATTGCGTGCGCTTTCTTCACCTCCCCCTGCGGGAGGTCGACCGCGAAGCGGTCGGGTGGGGGTCAATCTAAAGCCGCAATGACCCCCACCCTAACCCTCCCCCTTGCAGGGGGAGAGAACGAGAGGCTGAGACCTGCGCGATGAAGCTCGCCGACCTGCCGCTGGAGAATGCCCGCTTCGCGCCGCGCTTGGCGACGCTCGAGCTTACCGGCATCGCCTCCGACAGCCGCAAGGTGAAGGCGGGCGATCTGTTTGTCGCCATCGCCGGCGTCAAGACCGACGGCGCGCAATTTGCCCGCGCCGCGGTCGAAGCCGGCGCGATGGCGGTCGCCGCCGAGCACAGGCCGGACGGCCTGCCCGACACGGCTGCCTTCGTGCAAATCAGCGATGCGCGGCGCGCGCTCGCGCTCTGCGCCGCCGCTTTCTTCCCGCGGCAGCCGAAAACCATCGCGGCGGTGACCGGCACCAGCGGCAAGACCTCGGTCGCCGCCTTCACCCGGCAGATCTGGACCGCGCTCGGCCATGAAGCCGCCAGCCTCGGCACCATCGGCGTCGTGTCGCCGCGCGGCGAGCAATACGGCTCGCTGACCACGCCCGATCCGATCGAGCTGCACCGCGCGCTTGATAAGCTCGCGGGCGAGGGCGTCACACACCTGGCGCTTGAGGCTTCCTCGCACGGGCTCGACCAGAGGCGGCTCGACGGCGTGCGCATAACCGCCGGCGGTTTCACCAATCTGTCGCGCGACCACCTCGATTATCATCCGAGCATCGAGGCCTATCTCGCCGCCAAGCTGCGGCTGTTCGACACCTTGATCGCAGCCGACGGCACCGCGGTCGTCGGCGTCGACGACTGCTATGCCGGGCAGGTCGTCGCGGCGGCAAAGAAGCGCGGCCTGAACATCATGACGATCGGCGTGCAGGGCGAGGACATCAAACTCGCCGGCGCGACAATCGAGGGCTTCGCGCAAGTCGTCACGCTTGCGCATGACGGCCGCGACTACACAGTCAAGTTGCCGCTGGTCGGCGCCTTCCAGGTGCAGAACGCGGCGCTCGCCGCCGGCCTTGCCATCGCTACCGGCAGCGATGCGGCGCGCGTTTTTGCCGCGCTCGAGCACCTGCAGGGCGCCAAGGGCCGGCTCGAGCTTGCCGGCACGCGCAACGGCGCGTCGATCTTCATCGACTACGCGCACAAGCCGGATGCTCTCAAGAAAGCGCTGGAGGCGCTGCGCCCTTACGCCAAGCGCCGGCTGATCGTGGTGTTCGGCGCCGGCGGCGACCGCGACGCCGGCAAGCGGCCGCTCATGGGCCGCATCGCCCATGACAATGCCGACTGCGTCATCGTCACCGACGACAATCCGCGCAGCGAGCAAGCGGCCGCCATCCGCGCTGCCATTCTCGCCGCCGCGCCGGGCGCAATGGAAATCGGCGAGCGCGGCGAGGCCATCCAGGCCGCGGTCGCGCAGCTCAACGCCGGCGACGTCCTGCTGATCGCCGGCAAAGGCCACGAGACCGGCCAGATTATCGGCGCCAAGGTGCTGCCGTTCTCCGACCACGACGCCGTCGCCACGGCGTTGCGCGGGGGGGTGGCATGAGAAGTCCGTTGAGCGAGCAGCAGCCGCGCTTGCCCTCCCCCTTGTGGGGAGGGCGGCGAGCGACCGAAGGTCGCGAGCGGGTGGGGGTAATTGCATTTGAACGCTGTTCGCGATTACCCCCACCCCGCTCACCTCGCTGCCGCTTGGTGAGCGACCCTCCCCACACGGGGGAGGGTAAAGAGAGCGAGGCGCTCGCATGACCGCGCTGTGGACCCTTGAGGCCATGGCCGCCGCCATGGAGGCGGAAAAGTCCGGCACGCTGCCGGCCGAGATCGGCGGCCTTTCCATCGACAGCCGCACGCTTGAGCGGGGTGACGCCTTCTTCGCCATCACGGGCGATGCGCGCGACGGCCATGACTTCGTCGCGGCGGCGCTGCAAGCCGGCGCCGGTCTGGCCGTCATCGCGCGCGCGCAAAGAACGCGCTTTGCCGGCGGCCCGCTGCTCATCGTCGAGGATGTGCTCGAAGCCCTGCGCGCGCTCGCCCGCGCCGCGCGGGCGCGCTCCAAAGCGAAAGTCATCGCCGTCACCGGCTCGGTCGGCAAGACCAGCACCAAGGAAGCGTTGCGCCTGGCCTTGTCTGCCGATGGACCGACCCACGTCTCCGCCGCCTCCTACAACAATCACTGGGGCGTGCCGCTGTCGCTCGCGCGCTGCCCGGCCGAGGTCAAGTATGCCGTGTTTGAGATCGGCATGAATCATGCCGGGGAGATCACGCCGCTGAGCCAGCTGGCGCGCCCGCACATCGCCATCGTCACGACAATCGCGCCGGTGCATCTGGAATATTTCGGCTCGCTCGACAAGATCGCCGACGCCAAGGCCGAGATTTTCGCCGGCCTTGCGCCAGGCGGCGCCGCCGTGCTCAACCGTGACAACGACCAATTTGCGCGGCTGGCCGCCGCCGCCAAGGCCGCCGGCGCGCGCATCGTCTCGTTCGGCGAGCACGCGGAAACCGACGCCCGCCTCAAGCGCTGCGCGTTGCAGGCGGACAGTTCGACGGTCGAAGCCGATATCCTCGGCGTGCCCGTCACCTACAAGCTCGGCGCGCCGGGCAAGCATCTGGTGCTCAATTCGCTCGCCGTGCTTGCCGCCTGTGCGCTGGCCGGCGCCGACCTCGCGCTGTGCGCGCTCAAGCTCGCGCAACTTGAGCCGGCGGCCGGCCGCGGCACCCGCTCGACGCTGAGCCTGCCGCGCGGCAGCGCGCTGCTGATCGACGAGAGCTACAACGCCAATCCCGCCTCTATGGCCGCCGCCATCGCGCTGCTCGGCCAGGCGCCCGTCGGCCCGCGCGGCCGCCGCATCGCCGTGCTCGGCGACATGCTGGAGCTGGGCAGCGAAGGTGAACGCCTGCACCGCGCGCTGGCTGAGCCGCTGGCCGCCGCCAAGATCGACTTGGTCTATTGCAGCGGCCCGCTCATGCGCACGCTATGGGAGGCCCTTCCCACGGCCGTCCGGGGCGGCTATGCCGAGACGGCGGCCGCGCTCGAGCCGGCCGTGCTCGCTGCCATCCAGGACGGCGACGCGGTCATGGTGAAAGGCTCGCTCGGTTCGAAAATGGGTCCGATCGTCAAGGCCTTGCAAAAACAGTTCCCCAAAGAGGCGCTCGCGCAGGCACAGGGTTAGGGGTTCGATGTTCTACTGGCTGACCGAGCTGTCGGACAAAATCTCGTTCCTCAATGTTTTCCGCTACATCACCTTCCGCACCGGCGGCGCGGTGGTGACGGCGCTGGTCTTCGTCTTCCTCTTCGGCGGCCCCTTCATCGACCTATTGCGGCTGCGCCAGGGCAAAGGCCAGCCGATCCGTCTCGACGGGCCGCAATCGCACCTCGTCAGCAAGAAAGGCACGCCGACCATGGGCGGGCTGATGATCCTGTCCGGCCTCTTGGTGTCGACGGTGCTGTGGGCCAACCCCGCCAACCCCTATGTCTGGATCGTGCTCGGCGTCACGCTGTGCTTCGGCGCCATCGGTTTCTACGACGATTACCTGAAGGTCACCAAGCAGACCCATGCCGGTTTCCCCGGCGCCATCCGCCTGTCGATCGAGACGGTGGTCGCGGTCGTCGCCTGCACGCTGTTCGTCCATTACGGCAAGGAGCCGACGGCGACGGCATTGGTGTTCCCCTTTTTCAAGGAAATGATGATCAATCTCGGCTGGGGTTTCGTGCTGCTCGGCGGCTTCGTCATCGTCGGCGCCGGCAACGCGGTGAATTTGACCGACGGACTCGACGGTCTCGCCATCGTGCCGGTGATGATCGCGGCGGCGAGCTTCGGGCTGATCTCCTATCTCGCCGGCAACGCGGTGTTCGCCGAATACCTGCAGATCCACTATGTCGCCGGCACCGGCGAGCTCTCGGTGCTGTGCGGAGCCGTGATCGGGGCGGGCTTGGGCTTCCTCTGGTTCAACGCGCCGCCGGCCTCGATCTTCATGGGCGACACCGGCTCGCTTTCGCTCGGTGGGCTGCTCGGCGCGGTGGCGGTCGCCATCAAGCATGAGATCGTGCTCGCCATCGTCGGCGGCCTGTTCGTGCTGGAGGCGGTGTCGGTGATCGTGCAGGTCGTTTCCTTCAAGCTCACCGGCAAGCGCGTGTTCAAGATGGCGCCGATCCATCACCACTACGAGCAGCTCGGCTGGACCGAGCCGCAGATCGTCATCCGCTTCTGGATCGTCGCGGTGGTGCTGGCGCTCGCCGGCCTTGCCTCGCTGAAGCTCAGATGAGAGTCGTTGTCGTCCCCGCGGAGGCGGGGACCCATACGCCCTGCGCTATCGATGGTCTGCGGAGCATGGGTCCCGGCCCTCGCGCAGTCTATCATCGGGCCGGCCAGTGGCCGGACCCGTTGGCTCGGCCGGGACGACAGAAACAATGATTCCCATCACCATATTCGCCGGCAAAACGGTCGCGGTGTTCGGGCTCGGCGCCTCCGGCCTGTTGGCGGCGCGCGCGCTCAAAGCGGGACGCGCGCGCGTCATCGCCTTCGACGACGAGCCGAAGAAAGTCGCCGAGGCGGAAGCCGCCGGCATCATCACTCAGGATTTGCACGACCTCGACTGGTGGCGCGTCGCCGCGCTGGTGCTGGCGCCGGGCGTGCCGTTGACCCATCCCAAGCCGCACTGGACGGTCGAGCTGGCGCGCAGGGCCAAGGTCGAGGTGATCGGCGATATCGAGTTGTTCTGCCGCGAGCGCGTCAAGTCCGCCAAGCGCTCGCCGCTCGTCGCCATCACCGGCACCAACGGCAAGTCGACGACCACCGCGCTCACCGCGCATCTCTTGAAGAGCGCCGGACGCGACGTCGAAATGGGCGGCAATATCGGCGTGCCGGTGCTCGCGCTCAAGCCCTTCGCCGCCAACCGCGCCTATGTGCTGGAAGTCTCCTCCTATCAGATCGATCTCGCGCCGTCCTTGCACGCGACCGTCGGCATCCTCTTGAACGTCAGCGAGGACCACCTCGACCGCCACGGCACCATGAAGCAATACGCCGCCATCAAAGAACGGCTGCCGGCCGGCGTCGAGCCCGGCGGCACCGCGGTCATCGGCGTCGACGATACGTGGACGGGCGCGGCGGCCGAACGCATCGCCAAAGCCGGCAAGAAGCTCGAGCGCGTGTCGGTGCTGAAGACGCTGCGCGACGGCTACTACGCCGACGCCTCGCGCATCCTGCATGCGCGCGGCGGCAAGGCGGAGATCGTGGCCGACCTCGCCGGCATCGGCGCTTTGCGCGGCGCGCACAACGCGCAGAACGCAGGCGCCGCCATCGCCGCCTGCGTCGCGCTCGGTCTCGATCCCGGCGCGATCCGCAAAGGGCTTGCCTCGTTTCCCGGTCTTGCCCACCGCATGCAGCCGATCGCGCGCAAAGGCCACGTGCTCTTTGTCAACGATTCCAAGGCGACCAACGCCGACAGCGCCGCGCGCGCGCTGGCGAGCTTCACCGACGTCTATTGGATCGCCGGCGGCAGGCCGAAGACCGGCGGCATCAAAAGCCTCGCCGATTATTTCCCGCGCATCCGCAAGGCCTATCTGATCGGCGAGGCGGCAGCCGCCTTCGCCAAGACGCTCGGCACGGTGCCGCATGAGATGTCGGGCACGATCGACGCCGCGGTCGCCGCCGCCGCCCGCGACGCTGCGGCTTCCGAGGCCAAGGAGCCGGTGGTGCTGCTGTCGCCCGCCTGCGCCAGTTTCGACCAGTACCCGAACTTCGAGGTGCGCGGACAGGCCTTCGTCGAGGCGGTGCTCAAGTTGCCGGGCGTTTCACCCTCCCCTGGAGGGGGAGGGTCGACCGCTTGAGCGCAGCGAAAGCGGTCGGGGTGGGGTGAGCTGAATCGCGCAAAGTCACCCCACCCCGGCTCGCTTCGCTCGCCGACCCTCCCCCTCCAGGGGAGGGTGAAGGGATGCCGCCCCACCGAGTTAATGCTTCCTCAACCACCCCGCGTCAGCTTCGGGTCGGGACAGGGACGCATGATCTCGCGCGCGCAACGCACGCCTTTCGCCGAATGGTGGTGGACGGTCGACAAGCTCACGCTTGCCGCCATCGGCGCGCTGATGCTCGCGGGCGTCGTGCTGTCGCTTGCCGCCTCGCCGCCGGTCGCCGGCCGCCTCGGCCTCGATCCGTTTTTCTTCGTCAACCGCCACATTCTCTATCTCCTCGTCTCCATTGCGGTGATGCTCGGCGTCTCGTTCTTGACGCCGCGGCAGATCCGCCGCACGGCGGTCGTCGTCTTCGCCGTCAGTCTCCTGCTGGTGGCGCTGACGCCGGTATTCGGCCCCGAGATCAAGGGCGCGCGGCGCTGGCTGATCATCGCCGGCATGAACGTCCAGCCCTCGGAGTTCCTGAAACCCGCCTTCGTCATCCTCATCGCCTGGCTGTTCGGCGAAAGCGCCAAGCGCGCCGACATGCCGGCCAATGCTTTGGCGCTTGCGCTCTTGCTCGGCGTGGTGGCGCTGTTGGTGCTGCAGCCCGACTTCGGCCAGACCATGCTGGTGGCGCTGGTGTGGAGCGCGCTGTTCTTCATGGCCGGCATGCGGCTCGTCTGGGTGGCCGGGCTCGCCGGCGTTGCCGGCGCGGGGCTCACCGCCGCTTATTTCACGGCGCCGCACGTCGCCCGCCGCATCCAGCACTTCCTCAACCCCGGCCAAGGCGACAGCTTCAACATCGACATCGCCACCGAAAGTTTTATGCGCGGCGGGTGGTTTGGAAGAGGCCCGGGCGAGGGCACGGTCAAGCGCATCCTGCCGGAGGCGCATACCGATTTCGTCTTCGCCGTCGCCGGCGAGGAATTCGGCGTCGCCCTGTGTCTGGCGCTGGTGGCGCTGTTCGCCTTCATCGTCATCCGCTCGCTGCTGCGCGCCATGCGCAACGAGGATCTGTTCGCGCGCTTTGCCGCGGCGGGCTTAGCCATCCTGTTCGGCGCCCAGTCGGCGATCAACATCGCGGTCAATCTGCGCCTCATCCCGGCCAAGGGCATGACGCTGCCGTTCATCTCCTATGGCGGCTCCTCGATGATCTCGCTCGCTTACGCCATGGGCATGTTGCTCGCGCTCACCCGCGAGCAGCCGCGCACCTCGGCCATGGTGGCGCCGGAATTGACGCCGAGTGAAAGCGCGGCTTGATTGGCCCCCTAGGGGTTTTTCTTGGCGACTGACCGCAATCCGTTGATCCTCCTCTGTGCCGGCGGCACCGGTGGCCATCTGTTTCCGGCCGAAGCGCTGGCGCTGGCGCTGCAAAAGCGCGGCGCGGCGATCGAGCTCGCCACCGACACCCGCGCCGCGCATTTCCAGTTTCCGGCCCGCGCGGTGCATCTCATCCCCAGCGCGACGCTGCGCGGCCGCGATCCGTTGTCGCTCGCGCGCACCGCGCTGTTGCTCGCGCGCGGCACGCTGAAGGCCTGGTCGCTGATCGGCGGTATCCGCCCGGCGGCGGTGGTCGGCTTTGGCGGCTACCCGACCGTGCCGCCCTTGCTCGCAGCGAGTTGGCGCGGCGTGCCGACCGTGCTGCACGAGCAAAACGGGGTCATGGGCCGCGCCAATCGCCTGCTGGCGCCGCGCGTCAGCCGCATCGCCACCGGCTTCCCGGCGCTGAAGAATCTCGACGCGCGCTTGCAAGCCAAAACCGTGTTCACCGGCAATCCGCTGCGCCCGCAGGTGCTCGCGGCGGCAGCGATGCCCTATGCCATGCCGGCGCCGGACGGGGCGCTGAAAGTCTTGGTGTTTGGCGGCAGCCAGGGCGCCCGCGTCATGGCCGAGATTGTGCCGGCGGCGATCGAGCGCATCGCGCCCGATATTCGCGCGCGATTGTCAATTGTGCAGCAGGCGCGCGCCGAGGATCTCGACGCCGTGCGCGCGGTCTATGCCGATCTCGGCGTCACCGCCGACTGCGCGCCGTTCTTCGCCGATCTGCCGGCGCGCATGGCGGCGGCGCATCTCATCGTCTCACGCTCCGGCGCTTCGACCGTGGCCGAGCTTGCCGCCATCGGCCGCCCGGCCATCCTGGTGCCGCTGCCGCACGCGCTCGACCAGGACCAGGCTGCCAACGCCGGCGCGTTGGAAGCCGCCGGCGGCGCCATCCGCATTATGCAGCGCGATTTCACCTCGCAACGGCTCGCCGACGAAATCGTGACGCTGTCCGGCGATCCCGAGCAATTAGTCGCGATGGCGGCGGCGGCCAAGTCGGCCGGCACCCTCGATGCCGCCGAACGCTTGGCCGATGTGGTGATGAGAGTTGGGCGTTTAGCCCCAGCACCGCTCACGGCTTTCCAGATCGAGACGGAAGTACTGCTTCTCAGGTTGTTGGAGAAGTACGAAAAAGATCAAATTCGGCGAGAAATAGTAGAAGGTCCAGATGAATCGTATATCCGAATCGATGTGCTCCCTCGCCGGCTCCAAGCTTTTATCTACGAGGACGGGGCCGGAATCCTCGGCGATAGTCTCGATAGCAGGTTCGAAAAGTACGACTATTTGAGTCTGACTGAGCTACGTGACGCCTTTCTGGATGTCGCCGCAAAGGCTTTTTGATACTGGATTGGTCCAAGAGTACGGAAAGGTGAACGCATGAAACTGCCGCGCAATATCGGGCCGGTGCATTTCATCGGCATTGGCGGCATCGGCATGAGCGGCATCGCCGAGGTGCTGGCCAATCTCGGCTACACCGTCACCGGTTCCGACGTCGCCGATAACGCCAACGTCAAGCGGCTGCGCGGCAAGGGCATCAAGGTCGCCATCGGCCACAAGGCGGATAATCTCGACGGCGCCGATGTCGTCGTCGTCTCCTCCGCCATCAAAGCCGACAACCCCGAACTCGTTGCCGCCCGCGCCAAACGTCTGCCGGTGGTGCGGCGCGCCGAGATGCTGGCCGAGCTGATGCGGCTCAAATCCTGCGTCGCCATCGCCGGCACCCACGGCAAGACCACCACCACCTCGATGGTCGCCGCCTTGCTCGACGCCGGCGGCCTCGACCCGACCGTGATCAACGGCGGCATCATCAACGCCTACGGCACCAATGCGCGGCTCGGCGCCGGCGACTGGATGGTGGTGGAAGCCGACGAGAGCGACGGCACCTTCGTCAAGCTGCCGGCGGACATCGTCGTCGTCACCAATATCGATCCCGAGCATCTCGACCATTTCCACACTTACGAGGCGGTGCAGGAGGCGTTCCGCGCCTTCGTCGAGAACGTGCCGTTCTACGGCTTCGCGGTGATGTGCACCGATCATCCGGTGGTGCAGGCGCTGGTCGGCAAGCTCACCGACCGCCGCATCGTCACCTATGGTGAGAATCCGCAGGCCGATGTGCGCCTCGCCGATGTCGCGCACAGCAACGGCGAGCAGCGTTTCACCGTGCAATTCCGCGACCGCGCCGGCGCCGTCACCCACACCATCGACCGGCTCACGCTGCCGATGCCCGGCCGCCACAACGCGCTCAACGCCACCGCGGCGGTCGCCGTCGCGCAGGCGCTCGGCATCGAGGACAAGATGATCCGCCGGGCGCTCGCCGGTTTTGGCGGCGTCAAGCGGCGCTTCACCCGGGTCGGCACTTGGAACGGCGCCGTCATCATCGACGACTACGCGCATCATCCGGTCGAGATCGCCGCCGTCCTGCGCGCCGCGCGCGAGAGCGCCAAGGGGCAGGTGATCGCGGTGATGCAGCCGCACCGCTACACGCGGCTGCACGATTTGTTCGAGCAGTTCTGCACCTGCTTCAACGACGCCGACGCGGTGATCGTGGCGCCGGTCTATGCGGCGGGCGAAGCGCCGATCGAAGGCGCCGACCGCGATTCGTTGGTCGCGGGTCTGCGCGCGCGCGGCCACAAACAGGCGCTCGCGCTCGATGGTCCGGAAAAGCTCGCGGCCCTGATCAAGTCGATGGGCAAACCCGGCGACTACGTCGTCTGTCTCGGCGCCGGCTCGATCACGCAATGGGCCTACGCGCTGCCGGATGAACTTGCGGGGTTGGGGGCTGGGGCTTAAATTTGCCGATGCCATGAGGACGCCGCCATGAACAAGGCCACGCTGCTTGCGGAGATCATGCAATTGACGCCGAAGGAACGCCGTGACCTGGTCGAAGAACTTTGTGCGGCCGTCGATGAAGACGAGGCCTTCGCTTTAACGCCGGAACAAATTGCCGAAATTGACCGCAGGATCGCAGAACATGAACGTGACCCGAGCTCTGCGGTTCCTTGGGAAGAAGTGAGAGATCGATTGCTGGCACGGTTCAAGTGAATGACGCGTCGCGTCGTATTTCGGCAACTTGCCATTGCCGAAATCAACGAGGCAGCGGCGTGGTATGAAGACCAGCGCAAGGGGCTCGGACGTGAATTTACCGATGCGGTCGCGTTTTCGATTGAATTAATCAAGAAAAATCCATTGCAATACCAGCGGGTTTTCAGGGATAGGCACCGCGCGGTCGTCGCGCGATTCCATTTTAACCTGATCTATTTTGTCACGGAAGGCGAGGTCGTGGTTGTGGCTTGTCTCCACGGTCGCCGCGATCCTCGCCGCTGGATGAGGCGAGTATGAAGACCGAGCGTTCATTTCCCGACATCGTCCCGGCGCTGAAGGCGCGCATGCCGGAATTACGCGGGCGCTTGCTCGCCAACCAGCCGCTCGGCGAGTTCACCTGGTTCCGCGTCGGCGGCGCGGCGCAGGCCTTTTTCATGCCGGAGGACGAGAACGATCTCGCCTATTTCCTGCGCAATTTGCCGGCCGACGTTCCGGTCGCGGTGATCGGCGCCGGCTCCAACCTGATCGTGCGCGATGGCGGCGCGCCCGGCGTGGTGATCCGCCTTGGCCGCGGCTTCAACGGCGTCACCACCTCGCCCGATCATCGCGTGACCTGCGGCACGGCCATTCTTGATGCCATGGTCGCGCGCGCGGCGCGCGACGCCGGCATCGCCGGCTTGGCCTTCTTCTCCGGCATTCCCGGCTCGATCGGCGGCGCCTTGCGCATGAACGGCGGCGCCTATGGCGGCGAGACCGAGGACGTGCTCATCGAGGCGCGCGGCGTCGACCGCCAAGGCAATCTCCGCACCTTCAGCAACGCCGAGATGGGGTTCTCCTACCGCCGCTGCGGCGCGCCCGAGGACTTTGTCTTCACCGCGGCCGTGTTCCAGGGCCGCGCCGGCGATGCTGCGGCGATCACCGCGGAGATGGACGAGATCAAGAAGAAGCGCGAGGCGAGCCAGCCGCGCAACCGCACCGGCGGCTCGACCTTCAAGAATCCGCCCGGGCACAAGGCCTGGAAACTGATCGACGCGGCCGGCTGCCGCGGGCTCACCATCGGCGGCGCGCAGGTGTCGCCGCTGCATTGCAATTTCCTCATCAATCTCGGCCAGGCGACGGCCGCCGACATCGAGACGCTCGGCGAGACCGTGCGCGCGCGCGTCAAGGAAAAGTCCGGCATCGATCTCGAATGGGAGATCAAGCGGATCGGAATGAAATCGTAGACGCGCAGGAGGTTCCTTGGCTTCGCCTGCTCACTTTCGCAGCCGAAGGCAAAGCGGTCGCGGATTTCGTATGGTGTTTGTTCGGCTTTTGGCCCCCGGCCGGCATGCGGAGGCGCAGACTTTCTGCAATGCAAATTGGCCAAGGCGGTCGCGCAAGGACTACCACTTGATCTCGTTGAACATGCGTCGCAGTCGTTCCGCGCGTGCCGGGTTAACCTGCTCGACCCATGTAACCTTACCATTCAGATGTGCACGGAAGTCACGCAAACCGGCGCGGTTTTCCGCGACTGGTCCGTTTCTTCGGCAGTTGTGCAGCGTGGCTTTCAACTCGTCAAAGAGTACCCGCGGCACGTTAATGTGATCGTTGACGACGATTCCCGTCACACGTTGGCAGCCGCCGCGACGCATCACGCGGGTCTTCCGGTCATTCAGGGTAAAGCCTTCGCTCTTGGCGATCTCATCGATGCCAGCAAGGAACGACTTAACCTTAAGGGCAAAATCGGAATCGCCCGAGAAGGCAAGATCGTCAGCATAGCGCGTGTAGTTCGCACCGCAGGTCTTGGCCAGCCCGCGAACACGGACATCCAAATGCCAAGCTGCGAGGTTGGCCAATGCCGGGGATGTTGGGGCTCCCTGAGGCAGATGCGGCGACTGATAGACTTTTTGCGTAAGCCAGTCATGTCGCTGAGCTTTGGGCACGCTCGAAAATACTGATCGTGGTGTAGAGGAACTGCACAGGCCTGTTAAGATTCTGGCGACCGCCCATGGATAGCCGAGACTGCGGAAGATGTGGTGAACCCGTGAAAGTCGGGTGTTGAGGAAGAAGTCCTTCAGGTCGACCGTGACGACGATGCTTTCATTGGCATGCACCTGCGCGGCGCTAAGACAGGACCGGCCGGAGACGAAGCCGTGCGCGGAATCGTGCGTGGGGAGAAGATCGAGAATTTCATGCAAGATGCGCCGCTGGATGGCCATCAACTTTGGCTTAGGAATCTCAACCAGGCGGGGCGCGCCGGTTTTCTTCGGCACAAAGGCGTATCGATAGTGCTGGAGGATCGGAATGTCCGTCGATGCGTGCTGCCGTTTGGCATCCGACAACCAATCGAGTTGGTTGATTGAGAGCTGCAGCCATTTGGCAAGATCACCGAGCGTGGCGAGCCTTGGCACTGCGAGATCGGAAAACCTTGGAGCAGGTGCGAATTTCGGCTTTTCCAGAACCGGCTTGACGCTCAGCGGGTTCTTGATTTTGCCCCCAGCGGCCTGCTTGAAGGCGGACGATCTCAAGAAGAACGTAACGAGCCAATCGGGCGAAGGTGGATAGGCGACTGTCAGGGCTTCGACGAGTGCCTGGATAAGGACTTGCTGTGCCTTTTTCGTCCGCCGGCCGAGGACCGCCTCGGTCCGCTTCAGAAGACTTCGGCGCGTCCACGTGCCGGCAAGCAAGGCGGCCGCCAAGTTACGTGCGACTCGTTCTGCTACGTCCATCACGCTACGTCCAAGGCAGGGCGGGCACTCCAACCATCGTGTTAAGCATGATAGAGCGTAGGCAGCGCCTACCGGGTATCATGCAGCCAAATGTCCGAGAACGAAACTTCCCTGGGGTAGCCCCAGAGATCCCTGACATGCCCGAGGGCACAACTCAGGGACTGCTTGGAGTGATCCGCCCGCCGTGAATAAGGAATAAGAACAGACCAGTTGTGTCAAGCGAGTATGCAATTCAAGGTTTCCGGACAGTTCTCGCCCAGCAGTAACTCTCTCTCGCGTGATCGACGCCTCCGCCGCTTCAGGCCGCGTCCTGTTCCTTCTTCTCTTTGCCCGGTTCCACCGATTTCTTTTTTTCGCCCTGAAGAAGAGCGCTCAGGTGCCGGAGGAAGAACTTCTCGCTAAATCCGGCGGCGAACGACACGACGAAATAAACGGCGGCGGAACTCGTGGGAGCGATCGTTACGAACTTGGCCAGCTGCGCGAGATAAAGGATCAGCGCGGCGACCGCCCCGACGATCGGCCGCAGAAACAGCAACATGCGTTCGATGTAGAACAGCGAGCTTATTCCGGCGAGTTCTTCGCGCTGCCTGAGCGCGCTCAATAATCCGCCGAGCGCGCCGAAGCCGAGCACGCCGACGACGCGGCTGAGGTCATAGGCGTCCAATTCCGCGGCCTTGATGCCGAGCAGACTCGGCCACCACACCAAGGCCGACAGCAAAACGAACGTCAACGCCGTCAAGCAAATCGCGGTGAACTGCAGACGGCCGCGAAAAAGATTGACCCGGTGCCATTGCAGCTGGCGCTCGTTGGCTCCGATGATCGAGAGCGTGACGAGGTCGGCACGCAATTTGTCGAGGGCGCCGTCGTTGTGCGGCGTCTTCTGCAGCGCGGCGTGCAGCTTGTTCTGCAAACGGCGAATCTCGGTCTCGCATTTCTTCCGCTTGACCGTGTCCGTCACATAAACGAGGTCGCTGGCGACCTCCTCGGCGATGCGCTCGAGGCTCGGCGCCGGCGCGGCGTGGCAGAGAATGTGGCGGATCTCATGCAGCGCCGACCAGGCGTCGTCGAATTTCGCATAATTGAAGCTGCAGTCCGCCGTGGCCTTATTGGCCTTCGTCAGCCATCCGTGGCATTCGTCGATGGCGTGTTTTTTCGCCGCCGGAATCTGCTCGATGGTTTTTTGCACGACGGCGATTTGATGCGTCAAATCGGTCGTTTGGCTGCGAAACAGGCAACCGGACCCGCTTGCCTTCGGCTCGGCCATTGCATCCCCCCATGGCCATTCGCGTTTTCGCGCAGATTAATTGGTTCCAGCGCGCGCGCATAGGCGCCGGCGCCACCCCCGTCACGGCTCCTCGGGCAGTGTCGCCAGCACCTTCACCAGCGGCGCATTGGAGACCTCGAGCGGCGGCTCGAACGGATTCTCCTGCTCGGCGATCAGTCCAAGCGCGACGACGGCGGCGAGCGAGAACAGCAGGACCGTCGCCAGCATCGCACGCGGTTTGTCGAGATGCACGAGGCCGAGCGCGATCTGCGTCAAGATGCCGAGCGCGAGCACGCTGATCCATTTCAGCTCGTAGCTGCGGTCGGCGGCAAACGACAAGCGCTCGGCGCGCGCGCTGGCGACGCGCACGGCGGCGTTGAGCAGGCTGGTTTGCAGCGGCGCGCCGGCCTGGCGCGCGATATCGGGCGGCGACACGGACGCGAACACGGCGCTGAGCGCCTGCGCCGCCGCGGGCGAATTGCCGCTCGCGCTCATCGCCTCCCACTCCTGCTTGAGCACGGCTTCGGTGTAGCCGCGCGCCGCGGCGCGGATCGCGGCGCCCTGCGGGCCGGCGGCGCGGCTGAGCGCGGCGAGCGTGTCGAGGGCGCTTGCCTCGGCGAGCACGCTGCGCGCCGCTTGCCGGTTGCGCTCGGCGACCTCGGCGCCGAGGAAGCCGGTGAGCAGCGCGAACAGCACGCCGATGGCGCCGAAATAGGGCCCGACGATCCCGGTCAGGCTATGCATGCGCCGGCGCAGCGGCGAACCGAACATCAGCCAATAAATGACCGCCGCGCCGAGCCCATAGAGCAGCGCGAGCGCGAGGAAGATCAACGTCACCGGAAGGTCGAGCCAAATATGGATCACGCGCGATCCCCCCTGCTGGCCGCTGCTGGCGCGGGCGCCGCCGCCGCTTTATAGACGGAAGCGGCCCCCGAATCAGCCATGATCCTGCACGTGCCGAGCCCCGTCGAGACAGCAGCATGAGCAAGCACGTCGCGGTGCTGATGGGCGGCTGGTCGGCCGAGCGCGAGGTCAGCTTGCGCTCGGGCGCGGCCTGCGCCGACGCGCTCGAGCGGCTCGGCTACCGCGTCTCCCGCATCGACGTTGCGCGCGACATCGCCGCAACGCTCGCCGCGCTCAAGCCGGACGTCGCGCTCAACGTGCTGCACGGGCGGCCGGGCGAGGACGGCACCCTGCAGGGCCTGTTGGAGATCGTCGGCATTCCCTACACGCATTCCGGCGTGCTCGCTTCCGCCGCGGCGATGCAGAAGGACGTCGCCAAGACGCTGTTGCGCGCCGCCGGCGTGCCGGTGCCCGAGGGCCTCCTCGCCACGCGGCGCGAGGCCGCCGCGCGCCATCTGTTGCCGCCGCCTTATGTGGTCAAGCCGGTGGCGGAAGGCTCGAGCGTCGGCGTTTTCATCGTGCGCGAGGATCACGCGCATCCGCCGCAGGAATTGACCCGCGCCGACTGGGCGTTCGGCGAGACGGTGCTGGTCGAGCCCTATATCGCCGGCAAGGAATTGACCTGCGCGGTGATGGGCGAGCAGGCGCTCGGCGTCATCGAGATCGTGCCGGCGGTGAAGTTCTACGACTACGAAGCCAAATACGCGCCGGGCGGCTCCAAGCACCTGTTGCCGGCGCCGATCGACACGGCGGCCTACGCGGAATGCCGGCGGCTGGCGCTTCTCGCGCATCGCGCGCTCGGCTGCCGCGGCGTCACCCGCGCCGACTTCCGCTATGACGAAGCGCGCGGCGGCCTCGCCGGCCTCTTTTGCCTGGAGGTCAACACCCAGCCGGGCATGACCGAAACCTCGCTGGTGCCGGAGATGGCGGCGCATGCCGGCATCGCCTTCGAGGAGCTGGTGCGTTGGATGGTCGAGGACGCCTCGTTGGGGCGGTGACTTACCCTCCCCCTTGTGGGGAGGGTCGCGAGCGAAGCGAGCGGGGTGGGGGTCGTCGTTCGGGCCATCACCCCCACCCCGATCGCCCTCGCTGCGCTCAGGCGATCGACCCTCCCCACAAGGGGGAGGGTGAAGTCGCAATGCGGCGCTCGCCTCAGAACACCGTGAGCCTTGGCCCCTGATGCACGCGCCGCGTCAGCTCGGTCACCGCCCAGACCAGGGCGTCGAGGCGGTCGGGCGAGGCGCCGTTCGACAGCCCGTCGAGTCCGAAATCGCACATTTGGTCCTCGAGCTCCGGCTTCGGCCGCCCGGCATGGCGTACGCGCCCCTGCGCGTAGAGCGCCGCCACCGGCTCGGCGCGCACGTATTTGCCGCGACTCGCATGCACGGTGCGCACCGGCACCGTGTCGTCGACCGCGCGCAGCACCGCCTTGACCATGTCGCCGCCCTGGTTGACCTCGGCGACCAGACAATCGGCCTCGAGCCGCCGGTAGAGCGCGATCGCGCGCGCCGCCCAGGCGTCGGGCGCGAGCCCCGCGGCGCTGGCGTCCTCCAGCACGTAGATTGTGCCCGCCGCGTCGCGCCCGGCCGCCACGATGCCGCAGGCGTTGGCGCCCGCGCGCGCCGAGGCCGGCGGATCGATGCCGACGACGATGCGCGCCAGCGCCGGCGCCGCGGACACGCGCGACGCCTCGATCATGGCGCGCGTCCACAGCGCGTCGGGGCGGTCCTCGATGATCTCAGCCTCGATCTCCTGGCGGCCGAGCCGCGTGCCGGCGTAGCGCGTGAGCACCTCGGTCAAGAAGGCCGGCGACAGATGCGCGGCATTGGCGTGGGTCGAAGCGCGGGTGAGCGCGCTGCGTGGATCGGCAACGAGCCGCCGGATCAGCGCGCTCGGCCGCGGCGTGGTGGTGACGAGCTGGCGCGGCCTTGGCCCGAGGCGCAGGCCGAACTGCAGCATGTCGAAGGCGGCTTCGCCGTCGCGCCATTTGCCGAGCTCGTCGCACCAGGCGGCGTCGAATTGCGGCCCGCGCAAGGCTTCCGGGTCCTCGGCGGAAAAGGCTTCCGCCACCGCGCCGTTGGCCCAGACGAGGCGCCGCCGCGACGGCCACCACTGCGGGCGTTGCGAGCGCGGCGCGGTGCGCAGGATGCCGGCCGGTCCCTCGATCATCACCTCGCGCACGTCGTGCATGGTCTCGCCGACGAGCGCCAGGCGGCGATAACCGTGCGCGGCGTAAGGCGCCTTCGCATGCACGAGCGCGCGCACCCATTCGGCGCCTGCCCTTGTCTTGCCGGCGCCGCGGCCGCCGAGCATGAGCCAGGTGGTCCACGGTCGGGCGTTGGCCGCCGCCGGCGGTGGCCGCTGATGCGGATGGGCAAAGACGAAGAAATCGCGCTCAAGCCTTGTCCACGTCTTCAGCCTCTCCGTCAGCAGCATCTCGTCGGACAGTCCGGCGGTCGACGAACGCGTTAATGCGTCGCGCAAGCTCGCGGCGGAACTCGTCGATGTCTCGGGGCATGTCGTCGTCATCATCATCGGCAATGGGCTCGGCAGGAACTGCTTCGCCGCGCAATTCGCGCAGCGACTTCAAGGCGCGCAGGAGGATGGAGATGGTGCGGGCGGAGCGTTCGGCGTCGGCGGTGGGCGCGGCCTGCTCGGCGGCGATGCGGTCGAGGAGGTAGGCTTCGACCCGCGCGAGCGGGGCGTCGGCATTCGGCGCCGCGGCGGACAAGGCCGCGCCTGCGGTGCGCGCATTGTCTTTGGTGGCCGCGCGCGGCGCCGCCGCCGTGAGCGCGATCACGTCCTCGACCAGCGCCGCGGCGGGCGGACAACGCCGCGTGCGCTCACTGCGCTTGGCCCAGCCTTCCGTCTGCACCAGTTTTTGCAGCGTGGTGATGCCGATTGCAAACTCGGCGGCGATCAGCCGCATCGGCTGATCGGTGTCCTCGTAGCGATGCCGCACGGCGGCAAGGAATTCGGGCGCGTAGGACGCCATGGCGAAGCTCCGCGGATCGAAATGTCGGATTGTGGGGAAAGCGCTGGCCGCGCGGCCCTTTGGGGCGCGGCGCCGCCACCGTGCCGCAACGCTAGCGGAGGAGCGGTGCGCTGTCAAGGAATTTATTCGTAGCGCTCGGACTTGCGGTGTTCTGTTTTTGCTCCATAATGGAGTGGAAACGGAGCAGGGACCCATGGATCTTTCAATCAAGGGCGTACCGGCGGAGCAAGTGGAGCGGCTGCGCGCGCGCGCCAAGGCCAATCACCGCTCGCTGCAAGGCGAGTTGCGGGCGCTGATCGAGCAAGCGGCCGCGGCGGCGCCGCGCCGGCTGTCGGTCGAGCAGATTGCCGCGACGGTCGGCAAGCTCGGCATCACGCGCCGCAACGAAGCCGCGCGGCTCGTCCGCGAAGACCGTGACCGATAAGGTCGTCGACGCGTCCGCCATCGTCGCGCTGTTGTTCGATGAGACACCGCGCGAGGAGATTGTTGATCGGCTGCGCGGCGCCACGCTTTATGCGCCCATTCTTCTCGGTTTTGAAGTCGCCAATGCCTGCTTGAAGAAACTTCGTACCGCGCCAAGCGAACGGCAGGCGCTCCTGAAAGCATTTTCGTTGTACGAAAGCCTCGCGGTCCGCTTCGAATTGATCGACCTTGCCGAGGCAATCGCGTTGGCGGAGCAGGTCAAGCTGACCGTCTACGATGCCAGTTATCTGTGGCTTGCCCGCGCGCTCGATGCTGAGCTGGTCACGCTTGACGGCAAACTCGCGCGCGCGGAGGAAGCGTTGCGTAGCATGCCATGATTTCTTTTTACCACAAATACCGAAGAACATTGACTGGAATCATGCCGAGACTGGGCAAGCCGTTTGTCGGCTTGTCTTCTGCCACGAAACAATCGCGCGCATGATCGAAGCTAACCTCCGCATCGAAGGGCGTTAGATTAAACGGCCAAAGATTTACGGTTGCAAAGAACTTGCGATTCCGTGGAAAGCTGTTCATTGGAACCTCCGAATCAATTGTGCAACGGTCCGAGTGTAGGCAAAGGGAATCGATAGCAGGAAAAAAGATGGAACGTATCGAAGGACGAAATGGGAAGGTCATTTGCCGCATTTGTCAGCGTGATCGCTTTCGAATCCCGCATACAAATAATCCAGAAGAGATTATTCAATGCGTCTGCGGCAATGTGGTAGGACCCATATCTTCACTGAAAGCAAAGGCCAACGGCGAGGGCCACACATCGGTAAATGCGGAAATTAGGCCCATCGGGTAGCTTCGGCCGGCGCATCGTCGGCTGCGCTCTGCGCATGAAAACCAGTGTGAGCACACTGTGCACATGATTCGGATTCGCGCATTGGCCAATGACTCCCTGGGCGAAAAAGGTGAAAGCCGATTCCGCGAGATTTGTGCTGATGCGGGCCTAATTTGCAATTCAGCGGGCCACGACCGTGCGGGCTGGGACTTTATCGTAGAGTTCGGTTTTGAGATGCCGAATGGATCCAACACGCTCGACAAGCGAAAGCGGCAATACTCTTGTCACATTCAAGTCAAGTCGATGTGGGTGGACAACGATCGCTTTGAGATGCGTCTCTCGTCCGCTGAATTCCTGGCGAAAGAACCCAAGCCGACATTTGTTTATGTTTTGAAGGCAAATGAAAAATTGGAGTTCATAGAAGCGTATCTCATTCATCTTCTCGATGACAACTTGGCAACAATTCTCAAAAGGCTTCGTAGAGAGCAGGCACAGGGAGCTGCCGCAATAAACCGCAAGAAGATCACCTTTCGTCCAAGCGTCAATGAACGCAGGATCGATGTGACTGGCAAGGCGCTACGTGAGGCAATAATCGCCGAATGTGGGCCAGATTTGCAATCGTACATTGTTAAAAAAGATATGCAGCTCAAGGAGCTCGGGTTCGGCGCGAGCCGATATGAAACCAATTTCACCTTTCAAGTTCAGAGTTATGAAGAACTGGTGGATGGCTTTTTAGGCCTCAAAAAAATTGAGGTGAGAAATTTCGATGCCTTTGAAAAGAGATTCGGGATCAAGCTACCCATCGAAAAACTTACGGGTAGCGGTCAGATTCATATTCAGCCGAATCCGGCCGACGCCTGCACGATAATGATTCGCGGAGAAGGTTCTAATGAACCGGCGGTATTTGAAGGTGAAATCTATTTTCCCGCGCTTCCGGGCCTTATAAAGGAACACTTCAAAATTTTGGTTCACTCGAAATTTTTAGATATCACGATCAAGAGGGATTCCTTTCATTTTCAAACAAATGCAATAGACGAGATGGAATCACTAAAGATTGAGGACTGGCTTAACTGCTTTAGGATGCTCCATGTCATATCCAAAGCAGCAGGATCAATTAACATTAGACCAAAAGAGTTGCCACTTCGCGAAATAACGCTTCCATTGAGAGCCGCAACGGCTGATGCTGAAAGGGCAGACAATTATCAACGCACTATAGTTGTTCTTGAAAGAGCAGCCGCGCTTCTAAGGTTGGCAGGTGCGAGCGACATTTCTTTCAAATCTGAAGAAATCGGACAAGCTGCAAAGGACATCCTCGCAGTCGGCCGTCTAATGGAAAATGATCCGCGATTATCACCGCTAAGCTTCAACACCGAAAATCACGAGGCACTAAATGTGCCCGCCTCTTTGGAAGTCTTGTATGTTAATTTTATTTCTCTAGGTAAACTCACTCTCGGATATTTCTCCGTTGCAACCATGGACGTTGAGCGGCATCCAACAGAGATTTCGTGGCGCTCAAAAAAAATCGATGCGCGAGAAATTAGAGTTCTGCAGTATTTCCCAGATGACTACGATGAGTTCATAGAACATGCGAAGCGGGCGACTGGGATCGACGCAGTGATCGCGAATAGGCCGGTTATTGAAATCGCCACGGCAGCCGAGTCCGCTTCACCTTCGGGGCCGATCCCACCTAAATCCTGATAATCTCTAAACTTTTACTAATCGTTTACCAAAGACCCCCAAGACTAGGCCATTGGCGGCAGCGCGCGCGTTTGCGCGCGCGAAATGCGCATGGGGAAAGGCCGCCGGCGGCGACCGCGAGTCACTTTGCGGCACCGACCCAATCGGGACGAGCGATGCGACTTCGCCTGCCGAAATTGCCGCTGCCGCGTTGGCGCGAGCCGAGCCGCGTCGCGGCGCCCGCCGACGTGCAATGGCCGGCGTCCCGCCGATCGCCGCGCTGGTTCAGACGGCTGATCGCCTGGCAGGTGCCGCGCGGGCTCGGCTCGACGGCGAGCGTGCTCTTGGTGCTCGCCAGTGTCGGCTACGGCGTGGTGCGCGGCGATCACGGCGCGGAACTCGCCACCGACCTGCAGAATCTTTGCGACGATCTCGCCAATGCCGCGGGCTTCTCCATCACCGAGGTCGCGCTCGCCGGCGAGCACAATGTCGGCCGCGACGAGGTGCTGCGCCTTGCCGGCGTCACCGCCCGCACCTCGCTGCTGTTCCTCGATCCGGGCGAAACACGCGCGCGGCTCATGAGCAATCCGTGGATCGCCGACGCCACCGTGCTCAAGCTCTATCCCGGCCGGCTGCGCATCGAAATCACGGAGCGCAAGCCCTATGCGCTCTGGCAGGACGACTACCGCGTCGCCTTGATCGCCGCCGACGGCACCGTGCTGATGCCGACCGCGTCGCCGCGTTACTTCGGCTTGCCCTTGGTCGTGGGCAAGGGCGCCGCGCGCGAGGCGGGCTCCTTCTTCGCCGTGCTCGCGCGCTATCCGGCAATCGTGCACGAGGTGAAGGCGTCGGCGCTCATCGCCGAGCGACGCTGGACGCTCTACCTGAAGAACGGCATCGACGTGCTGCTGCCGGAGAACGAGCCGGAGCGCGCCTTGCGCACATTGGTTGAGCTCGATCACGACAAGAAATTGCTGTCGCGCGACATCGTCACTGTCGATTTGCGCCTGCCCGACCGCGTCAGCGTGCGCCTCACGGAGGCCGCCGCCGCCGCGCGCGACGAGGTGGTGAAAGCCGCCGAGAAGGCCGCGAAGAAAACGAAGAAGGGCGGCGACGCATGAGACTTGCCGCGAGCACAGCGCGCTCCCTCCCCCCTTGTGGGGGAGGGTTGGGGAGGGGGGTAAGCCGCACGCACGGCGCTTGCCGCCTACCCCCCTCCCTGACCCTCCCCCTCAAGGGGGGAGGGAACGATAGAGCCGCGCCTTCGTGTATTCATCGTCGAACGCAAAGAGGTGAGGCGTGACCGTGCTCAAGTTCGGTTTCACCCCGAAGATGAAACCGGTGTCGCCGCGCCGCGCCGCCGTGGTCGCCGGCCTCGACATCGGCACCAGCAAGGTCGCCTGCCTGATCGCGCGGCTCGAGCCGCAGGCGCCGCGCGACGTGCTGCGCCGGCGCAGTCACGGCGTGCGCATCTTGGGCTTCGCGCATACCGCGGCGAACGGCCTGAAAGCCGGCGCCGTGGTCGACCTCGACGCCGCCGAAGAGGCGATCCGCCAAGCCATCGACACCGCCGAGAGCATGGCCGGGTTGCGCATCGAGTCCGCGGTGGTATCGCTGTCCGGCGGCCGGCTCGGCAGCGAACGCTTCGTCGCCGGCATTGAGCTGGCGAACGGCACGGTCACCGAGGCCGACATCGCCCGCGTGCTCGCGGCCGCCAGCCGTCATTCGCTGCGCAACGGCCGCGCGCTCCTGCATTCGCTGCCCATCGGTTATGCGCTCGACGCCGCCACCGGCATCCGCGAACCGCGCGGCATGCTCGGCCGCCAGTTCGGCGTCGACATGCACATGGTCACCGCCGACGTCGCCACGGTGCGCAATTTGATGCTGGCGGTGGAGCGCAGCCATCTTTCCATCGAGGCGCTGGTCGCCTCCCCCTACGTCGCCGGGCTTGCCTGTCTGGCCGACGATGAGGCGGATTTGGGCGCCGCCTGCATCGATCTGGGCGCTGGAACCACGACGCTCGCGGTGTTTTCCGGGGGTTCCTTCGTCCACGCCGACGGTTTTGCGCTGGGCGGCCGCCACGTGACCATGGACCTTGCCCGCGGGCTCAACACCCGTATTGCGGACGCAGAGCGAATCAAAGCGATCTATGGCAATGTTTTGACCGGTGGATCGGATGAGCGCGACATGATCACGGTGCCGCCGGTGGGCGACGACGAGCGCGAGCCGCCGCAATTCGTCTCGCGCGCGCAGATCGTGCGCATCATCAAGCCGCGGGTCGAGGAGATCCTGGAAATGGTGCGCGACCGCCTCATGGCCTCGCCCTTTGCCGCCGAGCCGCGCGCGCGCGTCATTTTGTCGGGCGGCGCGAGCCAGCTCGCCGGCATCGCCGATTTGGCGGCGCAAATTCTGCGCCGGCCGGTGCGCATCGGCCGTCCTTTGGGGCTATCCGGCCTGCCGGAGGCGGCCAAGGGGCCGGCCTTTGCGGTCGCCGCCGGGCTCTTGGTCTATCCGCAGGCCGCGCATCTCGAGCACTTCGAACCGCGGAAAACGCGGCAGTTGATGACAGGAACGGGCGGTTACATGGCACGGGTCGGACAATGGCTGCGCGAAAGTTTCTGACCCTCACATTCGCACCCCAACGGCCGGCGGCGGACCGGCCTCAACGGCTTCGCGCGCGCCCGTGCACGGAAAGAGGCAAACCATGACCATCAATCTGCAAGTTCCCGATATTCACGAGCTGAAGCCGCGCATCACCGTGTTCGGCGTCGGCGGCGCCGGCGGCAACGCCGTCAACAACATGATCACCGCCGGCCTCCAGGGCGTCGACTTCGTCGTCGCCAACACCGACGCGCAGGCGCTCACTTCATCTAAGGCCGAGCGCGTCATTCAGATGGGCGCGCAAGTCACGCAAGGGCTCGGCGCCGGCTCACAGCCCGAGGTCGGCCGTGCCGCGGCCGAAGAGGTGATCGACGAGATCCGCGATCACCTGAGCGGTGCACATATGACTTTCGTCACCGCCGGCATGGGCGGCGGCACGGGGACAGGGGCTGCCCCTGTGGTTGCGAAAGTTGCGCGCGAACTCGGTATCTTGACCGTCGGCGTGATCACCAAGCCATTCCACTTCGAGGGCCAGCGCCGCATGCGTTTCGCCGAGGCCGGCATCGTGGAACTGCAGAAAGTCGTCGACACGCTGCTGATCATTCCGAACCAGAATCTGTTCCGTGTCGCCAACGAGAAAACCACCTTCGCCGACGCCTTTGCCATGGCCGACCAGGTGCTCTATTCGGGCGTCGCCTGCATCACCGATCTGATGGTCAAGGAAGGCCTCATCAATCTCGACTTCGCCGACGTGCGCGCGGTCATGCGCGAAATGGGCAAGGCGATGATGGGCACCGGCGAAGCCTCGGGCGAGAAGCGCGCACTCACCGCCGCCGAAGCGGCAATCTCCAATCCGCTGATCGATGACGCTTCGATGAAAGGCGCCAAGGGTCTGTTGATATCCATCACCGGTGGCAAGGACCTCAAGCTCTATGAGGTGGACGAAGCCGCCACCCGCATCCGCGAGGAAGTCGATCCCGACGCCAACATCATCGTCGGCGCAACTTTTGACGAAAGCCTGGAGGGCATCGTCCGCGTCTCGGTGGTGGCGACCGGCATCGACAAGAGCGTCATCGCGCATCAACCGGCGCCGGCCGAGCGCGAACTGCGCGAACTCGCCGGCAAGGTGCGCGGCGAGAGCACGCGGGCCGCCGAACGCATCGAGCGGGCGACCCCACATATCGCAGCCAAGACTGCCGCAGTTGAAACTGCCGCCCAGGCTGCGGTCGCCGCCGCCATCCTGCCCGTCGGCGATGACGTCTCCATTCGCCCGCTGCCGACCAAGCCATCTTTGTTCGATGCAACCCCCGAGGCGCCGCCGACTGAGGCGCCGCCGCCCGCCACCTTCATCCCCCCGGCAGCCGAGCGCGTGGCGCGTCCGCGCATGCCGCGCATCGACGAATTGCCGCTGCCCGCGCAAAACGAAATCCGCGCGCAACGCGGCGAAGCTGCGGAAAACCAGCCGGCGCAGCAGCGCCTGACGCTGATGCAACGGCTCGCCAATGTCGGCTTCGGCCGCCGCAGCGATGAGGCGGAGGCAAAGCAGGCTGGGCGGCCAGCGCCGCCTGTCGCGCAATTCGAGCGGCCACAGCGCTCGGGCGCTCGCCAGCCGGAGGGCCGTGCTGGTGAGCCGGTCTCCGAATACGCTCGCCGGGCGCCGCAGGGTCTCGATCAACACGGCCGCCCGGCGCCTGTGCATAACTCAGCCGAGGAAGACCAACTCGATATCCCGGCGTTCCTCCGCCGCCAGGCCAATTAGCCGACGCGACCATCGTTGACGGCCTCGCTGCCAATGGCAAGCGAGGCCGTTTGCCTGTTAACTCATTGTTAAGGTTATGAATTCGTTAATTTTTGTTCGCTAGCTTGAATTGATCGCAAAATGGGCCTTCCCGCCGCCGCGCTGAACAAGGGACTTGGCTGCGATACCGTTTCTCCGCGGAGCCAAATGCGGCGAAAAAGAGTAACACTTAGTAAGAAAGCGTGAGTTGGAGAACGGTCCAGGTTTAACCTAAGCTTAGGTCGCTAAAGGGACTTTTTAGGTCGCTGGGGACCTGCTTCGCGCAAGCGGTTGGCCATTGGACTAACGGCCGAATTGTGGCTCCGCTTGGTTGGGGAATTGGGACAAGCGGCAGCGATTGCGCCGCTGACGACGGGGTTCGATGAAAGGCGCCAAGCAGACGACGTTGCGTGAACCGGTCGCCATTTCCGGCGTCGGCGTTCATTCCGGTCTGCCCGTCACACTCACGCTGTATCCGGCCGACGACGATGCCGGCATCGTGTTTCAACGCGTTCGGCCCGACGGCTCGATCGAGCGCGAGGTTCGCGCCGACGTGCGCGCGGTGACCGCGACCGAATTCGCGACCGTGCTGGGCGACGCCAAGGGGCCGTTGTGTTCGACCGCCGAGCATCTGCTCGCCGCCTTGCGCGGGCTCAATGTCGATAACGTGCTGATCGAAATCGACGGGCCGGAAGTACCGATCATGGATGGCAGTGCCGCGCCGTTCGTCGAGGCCATCGACCAAGCCGGCCTGACCGCGCGTGCCCAGCCGCGCCGTTACATCGAGGTCGCCAAGCCGGTACACGTCATCAAAGACGGGGCGATCGGCGAACTCACGCCGTATGATCATGGCTTCCGTGTCGAGGCCGAGATCAAGTTCGATCATCCGCTGATCGGCAAGCAGGCGCTGGCACTCGATATCGAACCGAAGAGCTTCCGTCGCGAAATCGCGCGCGCCCGCACCTTCGGCTTCATGAAAGACGTAGCCAAATTGTGGAGCGCGGGCTTCGCCCACGGCGCCAGTTTCGATAACACGCTGGTGGTCACGGAAAATCGCGTGCTCAATCCCGACGGCCTGCGCTTTGCCGACGAATTCGTGCGTCACAAGGTGCTCGACGCCATCGGCGACCTGGCGCTTGCCGGCCTGCCGCTGCTCGCCTGCTATCGCACGATCCGTGGCGGCCATAAGCTCAATCATGCGGTACTCTCGGCGCTGATGGCCGACACCAGCGCGTGGCGCGTGGTGGAAGCTACCGGTGAGATGGTCCGCCGCTCGCGCGGCCAGGCAAAGATTGCCGCCGGTCAAGTCGCTCCGGTCTACGGCCCGGACGTATCCTGAACCGGCCCAGTTTCTGCGATTTTTCGCCACAAGCCAGTGCCTTAATCCCGGCCGAATGTCTGCTTAATCGCATGGCGAGGCCGTATTTTTTCGACTAGACCGGTGGCCTTTCGGGCGGCCGTGAGGGGCGGCTCGCTTCGGTTTCTTGCTCGGGGAATTCGTGAACGACAGAGCATTCAGTGACGCTGCGGGTGTGAAAGCCGGTCGGCGTCGACGCTTCATCCGCGGCTTTGCGCTCGTCCTGCTGGCTGCGAGCCTCGGCGCTTGCACTGAGCTAAATCTTTTCCACAAAGAGGATGTTGCACCCGATGAGCCGGCTGATCGGCTCTACAATGAGGGTCTCTACCTACTCAACGTGAAGAAGGATCCCAAGGGCGCGGTCAAGAAGTTCGAAGAAGTCGACCGTCAGCATCCCTATTCGGACTGGGCGCGGAAGTCGCTGCTGATGGCGGCCTATGCCAATTATCAGGCGCAGAGCTATGACGATTGCATTATCGCTGCCAAGCGCTACGTCGCCTTGCATCCCGGCAGTCCGGACGCGGCCTATGCGCAGTATCTGATGGCCGCCTCCTATTTCGACCAGATCCCCGATGTCACCCGCGACCAGGTTGGTACCGAGAAAGCTTTGGCCGCGCTCGATGAGGTCATTCGTAAATATCCCACCAGTGAGTACGCGCAGAGCGCCAAGGAGAAGGTTCAGGTCGCGCGCGATCAGTTGGCCGGCAAGGAAATAGCGGTCGGCCGCTATTATCTGGAGAAGAAGGATTTCACCGGCGCCATCAACCGCTTCAAGATCGTGGTCACCAAATATCAGACCACGCGCGAAGTAGAGGAGGCGTTGGAACGGCTGACCGAGGCCTACATGGCGCTCGGCATCACCGGCGAGGCGCAGACCGCCGCCGCCGTGCTTGGGCACAATTTCCCCGACAGTCCCTGGTATAAGCACGCTTACGCGCTGGTGAAATCCGGCGGCCTCGAGCCGCGCGAGGACAAGGGCTCCTGGATCAGCCGGGCGTTCAAAGATATCGGGCTTGGCTCGGTTTCGCTCTAGGGCAGATTGACCCCTTGTCATGCCCGGCATCAGCAGGGCATCCAAGGGAGCGGCGGCTTGCCCCGATTCTTGTGAAAATCTGGAGACTCGGCGGTTATCGGATCGTCCGCTTTCGCGGATGATGGCGGTCTAAAGGTTGGACTGATGCTTTCCCGGCTTTCCATCCGCGACATCGTGCTGATCGACCGGCTCGACATGGATTTCGCGCAAGGGCTTGCCGTGCTCACCGGCGAAACCGGCGCCGGCAAGTCGATCCTGCTCGATGCTTTCGCGCTTGCGCTCGGTGCGCGTGGCGACCAGAGCTTGGTGCGGCACAGCCTCGAGCAGGGCCAGGTCACCGCCGTGTTCGAGCTTAAGCGCGATCATCCGGCGCTCGCCGTGCTCGCCGCGCACGGCATCGCCCCCGAGGACGAATTGATCCTGAGACGCGTGCAGTTTGCCGACGGTCGCACCCGCGCCTTCATCAACGATCAGCCGGTCGGCGTACAGGCGCTGAAACAGCTCGGCGAGGCCCTGGTCGAGATTCACGGCCAGCACGACGACCGCGCTTTGACGGATGCCGCCACGCATCGGCGGCTTCTTGATGCATTCGGCGCGCTCGACGCGAAGGCCGCCGAGCTCGCTACGCTCTGGCAGGCGTGGCGCGAGGCCGAGGCCGCCGCCGCCGCGCACCGCGCCGAGGTCGCCCGTGCCAAGCAGGAGGGCGACTGGCTGCGCCATGCCGTCGAGGAGCTTGGCAAGCTCGCGCCGCAGACCGGCGAGGAAGCCGCCCTGGCCGCCCGCCGCACGGCCATGATGCAGGCGGAGAAAGTGGCGGAAGACTTGCGCGAGGCCCATGAATCGGTCGCCGGCGCGAATTCCAGCGTGCCGGCGTTGGCCGGCGTCATCCGCCGCCTGGAGCGACGGCAGCCGCAGGCGCCGGCGCTGATCGAGCCGGCGGTGAGATCGCTCGATGCCGCGCTCGGCGCACTGGAGGAGACCCGCGCGCATTTGGAGGCGGCGCTCGCCGCCGCCGACTTCCATCCGGGGGAGCTCGAGCGCATCGAGGAGCGGCTGTTCGCGCTGCGGGCGGCCGCGCGCAAATACAATGTGCCGGTCGACGCGTTGGCCGCGCTCGCCGCCAAGTACCAGGCCGACATGGCGTTGATCGACGCCGGGGAGGAAAAACTGAAGGCGCTGGAAACCGCCACGCATGCCGCCGAGTTTGCCTACCGCAGCGCCGCCGCCGCGCTGTCCAAGGCGCGCGCCAAGGCTGCGGCCGCGCTCGACAAGGCGGTCAATGCCGAGCTCAAGCCGCTCAAGCTCGAGCGGGCGAAGTTCTCCACCCATATCGAGAGCGATGCCGCAGCGGCCGGCCCGCACGGCATCGACCGCGTCGAGTTCTGGGTGCAAACCAACCCGGGCACCCGGCCGGGTCCGCTGATGAAGGTCGCCTCCGGCGGCGAGTTGGCGCGTTTTCTGCTCGCGCTCAAGGTGGTGCTGGCCGACCGCGGCTCGGCGCCGACCTTGGTGTTCGACGAGATCGATACCGGCGTCGGCGGCGCGGTGGCTGACGCCATCGGTCTGCGGCTGGCGCGGCTTGCCCGCGGCGTGCAAGTGCTCTCGGTGACGCATGCGCCGCAAGTCGCGGCGCGCGCCTCGCGCCACTATCTCATCAGCAAGGATGCGCTGGACAAGGGCAGGCGGGTCGCCACCCGGGTCGCCGAGCTTGCCGCCGACAAACGACGCGAGGAAATCGCCCGCATGCTCGCCGGCGCCGAAATCACCGCCGAGGCCCGTGCCGCCGCCGAACGGCTGATCAAGCAGGCGTCTTAGGCGCGCCGATGTTCCTCGGTCATTCCGGGACGGCGCGAAGCGCCGGGCCCGGAATCCATACTCCGCAGCCTATCGTGTTATCGAGGCATACAGGTCCAGCCAATCCGGGTTTTCTTCTTCAATCAAAGATATCTTCCAATCGCGGCGCCACTTCTTGAGTTCTTTCTCGCGCGTGATGGCGTTTGTCGGATCGTCGTAGACTTCGTACCAGACGAGCCGGACCACATTATATTGGGAAGTGAAACCGGGAGTCGCCTTGGTCCGATGCTCAAAGATACGCCGCACAAGGTTATTCGTTACGCCGAGATAGAGCGTGCCATGCTTGCGGCTGGCGGTGATGTAAACGTAATACATCGAAGCTACGGAGTATGGATTCCGGGTTCGCTCGCTTCGCTCGCGCCCCGGAATGACGGAGAGTAGCATGGCCGCGCGCGACCTCTCAAAAATCCCGCCCGCCGACCTGACCGAGACGCAGGCGAAAACCGAGCTGAAACGGCTTGCGGCCGAGATCGCGCTCAACGACCGGCGCTACTACCAGGAAGACGCGCCGAAGATCACCGACGCGGCGTACGACGCGCTGCGCGAGCGCAATGCAGCGATCGAGAAGCGCTTTCCGCATCTGATCCGCGCCGATTCACCGTCGAAGCGCATCGGCGCCGCACCCACCGGCCGCTTCAGGAAGGTGCGCCACGCGGTGCCCATGCTGTCGCTCGACAACGCCATGGCGGACGAGGACGTGCGCGATTTCGTCGCCCGTATCCGCCGCTTCCTCAAGCTCGGTGACGACGCGAAGATCACCTTCAGCGCCGAGCCCAAGATCGACGGCCTATCGATGTCGCTGCGCTACGAGCGAGGCGAACTCGTCACCGCCGCCACCCGCGGCGACGGCACCGAGGGCGAGGACGTCACCGCCAATATCAAGACCCTGAAAGACGTGCCGCACCGGCTGCGCGGCCGCCATGTGCCGGCGGTCACCGAGGTGCGCGGCGAGGTCTACATGACCAAACAGGCCTTCCTCGCGCTCAACGAACGGCAGAAAGCGGCGGACGAGCAGACCTTCGCCAATCCGCGCAATTCCGCCGCCGGTTCGCTGCGGCAAAAGGACCCGGCCATCACCGCCGCACGCCCGCTCGGCTTCTTCGCCTATGCCTGGGGCGAGATGAGCGAGATGCCGGCCGACACGCAGTCCGGCATGATCAGGTGGTTCGAAGCTTGCGGCTTCAAGACCAATCCGCTCACCAAGGTCGTGCATTCGGTGGAGGAGCTGCTCGCCTTTCACCGCAAGATCGAAGAACAGCGGGCCGAGCTCGACTACGACATCGACGGCGTCGTCTACAAGGTCGACCGTATCGACTGGCAGGAGCGGCTCGGCTTCGTTTCACGCTCGCCGCGCTGGGCGGTCGCGCACAAGTTCCCGGCCGAGCGTGCCATTACAACTGTGCGCGGCATCACGATCACGGTGGGACGTACTGGCGTACTCACACCGACTGCACAACTTGATCCCGTCGGCGTCGGCGGCGTCATCGTGCAGAACGTGACGCTGCACAACGAGGACTACATCAAGGGCATCGGCGGTGACGGGGAGCCGATCCGCGGCGGCCGCGACATCCGCATCGGCGACACCGTGATCATCCAGCGCGCCGGCGACGTCATCCCGCAGGTGGTCGACGTGGTGCTCGACAAGCGGCCGAAGGACGCCAAACCCTATCGTTTCCCGATGCATTGCCCGTGCCCGCTGCACACCGATATCGTGCGCGAGACTACGGCGACCGGCGAGGCGGGGGCGCGCGCCCGCTGCACCGGCGAGTTCGCCTGCCCGTTCCAGAAGATCGAGCATTTGAAGCATTTTGTGTCACGAAGTGCGTTCGACATCGAAGGATTCGGGGAACAATTCGCTGAGCTGCTATTTGAAGAAGGCCTTGTCACGGCACCAGCCGAAATTTTCGCGCTCCATAAGCGAACGGATGAACTCAAGAAGATACTTTTCAAGAAACGCGAAGCCTTGGCCAAAGAGCGAGAAACTAAAACTGGAAGGAAGCGGAAAAAATCAGCCCCTGAATCAGAGCGTGCTTACAAAGAAATGGACAATTTATTGGAAGCAATTGAAGCGCGCCGAGATATAACTCTCGACCGTTTTATCATCGGGTTAGGAGTACCAGAGATCGGCGAGACGACAGCGAAAGCTTTAGCGAAACACTTCAAAGACGCAACGGCGCTCGTTAAGGGCATCGATGCGGCAACGAAAGATCGACCAGGTCCAGCCTGGAACGAATTGGCTAGCGTTCCGCAGATCGGTCCAGTTGCGCTTAAGGCTCTTTTGGAGGGTGGGATCGACGGTCAGCAGGCCGATTTCTTCAAGAATGAATCACGCTGGAGCGCTAAGTTAAATGCTCGGCAACGCAAAAGTTTGAATGAACATTATAAAACGGAAAATCGGATTCAAGCAGCGATCCGCGCGGCCAAATCGCAGCAACCAAAGCAGAATTATAGTCAATTGGCGGATCACAGCGAAATTGGACCTGTGGCGACTGAATCGTTGATCCGTTTCTTTTCGGAAACCCACAATAGAAAAATGCTGAAAGACCTCCTTTCGGAAGTGAGAGTCAGGCGTGCAGAGGCTCAGGTTTTACAGTCCCCAATTTCGGGAAAGACCGTTGTTTTCACTGGAACCCTTGAACGAATGACGAGAGACGAGGCGAAAGCAATCGCCGACCGTCTTGGGGCAAAGGTTTCGAGTTCTGTCTCAAGAAATACCGATCTTGTGATTGCTGGGCCTGGCGCTGGTTCAAAACTCACCGAAGCAAAAAAGCACGACGTGCGGGTGATTTCCGAAGATGAATGGATGCAATTAATCGGCCGATAGGCCAACAGGGCAAAACCTTTGTTGCTTGATTAACTATTCTAGGTTGTAATGTTTCGCCTTGCCATGGGGGGTGGTTAGGTGAAGGCGCTTGCGATCGATTTCGAAACGGCTAATGGGCAACGCGTAAGTGCTTGCTCGATTGGTCTGGCGTGGATTGAAAATGCCGCAATCGTCCGAAAAGAGCACCGACTGATCCGCCCGAAAGAGATTAGGTTTAACGACTACAATGTTTTTCTGCACAAAATTCGTCCAGAACACGTCAAAACTCAGCCGAATTTCCCAACAGTGTTTTCCGAATTTGTGTGCGATATTTCGGGTTCGCTCGTTCTTGCACACCAAGCCGAATTTGAGATCGGAGTAATTCGTGAGACTTTGCAGCAATACGGCCAACCATGCCCTGAATTCAAATATCTTTGTACGCGGATGATATCAGAGGCCGTATGGCCACACTGTGCGGGATTTTCCCTAGAGCTAATATGCGACTATCTCGGTATATCGTTTAAGCATCACGATGCGGAGGAAGATGCGATTGCGTGCGCAAACGTCGCATTGGCAGCCGCCCAAGCGGTCGGCGTAACTACGATGATCGACCTTGCAGCAAAATTTTTCTAGAGCCAGGACAAGTTACGACGCACTCGTGCGCGCCATGCTCTTTTTTGCGGGAAGTGAAACCTACTCTACGTAGACGAACCGCAGAAATTGCGAGCTTCAAAGCCCCAACTGACAATTCACTGAATTTCGAGGTCAACGGAAGCACCGGCAATCTCTACGAGATAATATCTTGGAAAGTGGGAAATCATTTTTACATGACCTGTACTTGCGACGCGGGAAGAAATGGCCGTTTCTGCAAGCACAGGGACGCATTATTAAATGGGGTTGTCGATCATCTTCTTTCGGAAAATATAGAGGACGTCGGGAAGCTCGCTGAGATGATCAGAGGCACGGAGGCTGGACGACTATTTGCAATTGTTCAGGCGCTCGAAAGGCAAGAATTCGAACATGAGCACCTGATGGAAGCGAAGAAAGCCTTGGGCTTCGAGCTTGGAAGGCCAAATCAACGTGGCTATAGGCGTCCTGCTCATGCACGACAAAGGCTCTCAGTGTCTATCGGCATTGAAGGTTTGGTTACCGACTCCAAGGTCGCCGGCAAGACCGTCGTGTTCACCGGCACCTTGGAGAAGATGACGCGTGAGGAGGCGAAGGCTCAGGCCGAGCGGCTCGGCGCCAAGGCGGCGGGCTCGGTGTCGAAGAAAACCGATTTCGTCGTCGCCGGTCCCGGCGCTGGCTCCAAGCTCGCCGAGGCGCATAAGCTCGGGATCAAGGTGCTCTCCGAGGACGAGTGGCTGAAGTTGATCTCCTAGTCATCCCGGGCAGCGTCCTCTTCCTCTGAGGGAAGGGTGCCAACAACATACGGCGGCCAAGTCGGCTGTGGACCCGCGCGCATTATGCGGATAGGCCCGACTTAACGCGCTTCAATCAAATCACGCCACTCGCGCTCGATGCGTCGTGCGTCAAACAGATCCCGAGCACGAGCACGAGACCGAGAGGAAATCGACGCCAGGTCGAATTCTTCGAGGTGAGAAAGGATCTCTCTGGCTTCTGCCACCGATGAATAAACAAAGCCCGTATCCGCGAGAAGATCCGGGATCTCGTATCGCTCCGGCCACCAATTCGGAGGGTTCGTTGCCTTAATCAACGTCGCTGACGGCACCAGAATCGGTGCTCCTGTCAGTGTCGCCTCAATGAAGTTGAGCGTGTAACACGCCCCGTCACTGTGCATATAAATGTAGGCGCGACAGCTTCGGTACAATTCCATCTGGGTCGAGTAATCGACTTCGCCGCGGGCCGTGCCTATTCCCTTGTTGCCACGGCCACAAAGATCAGCGGGATGGCCCTCGACAATTTGCTGGTAATCGGCGATCGACGGTGTGCGATACGGGCGTATCGCGGCGTTGTGCATAAACGTGAGCAGGCGATCGCCGCCGATCCACGCGGGGAACTCGTCACTGTATTTCCCGAAGCGGATCACCGCGTCAGTCTTCATTAAATCGGGGTGATGTTCGCGCGGGGAATAGCGGACGACGATCAGCCGATCGGCAAACGGCTTCAAGGCCGCCTCGAACTCGAACGAGACTTGTCCAACGCTGCGAAAAATCACCTGCAGTCGCTGTCGTGAGAACAGCAGATCCGCATTCTCCAAAATGATTGCAGGATGATGATTGACGATCATCACATCGAAGCGATCAAGAAACTCGGCGGTCAGCCTTGGCGCCAATGGATACTTATCCTGGCGAGTGAGCCATCCCTCGCGTTCGGCGATCGTGAGGTCGTCCAAGCTCAGAAATTCCGGTTGGAAAGGGCGTAGATGCTGAAAGGCGCGGCCCGGCTTGGCGAATACCCCGAGACTAAAGACTTGGTATCCGGCTCGCGTCAGAATCCGAAGGTCGTCGTATTCGAGGACTGTGTGTACGGAAATATAGAGAATTTTGGCGACCATTCTGAGCCCGAGACGCGTCAAAGAGCAGCATATCGTATGCCGCTATTGTCAGAAAGGACGTCGGCGGTATCGGGTTTCTCTTCTTTTCCGATCGAGACGGGTAACGCGCTCCATAGACTATCGCCGACCGACCGTTAAAGCCGAGTTAGATGCCGCAAGGTTAGACGCCGCAAGGAGCAAGTCACGTGGGCTTAAGTTCTCACCCTGATTAGCCAAGATTGAGCTGGGTCGGGTCCTAAAGCGGCTTCGTGGCCGCGTCGAGCCAGTCGCGGGTTGCTTTGTCGAGCAGCGGGTCGAGCACGTCCTTGACGCGCGCGTGGTAGCTGTCGAGCCAGTGCCGTTCCTTCGCGCTCAACATGCGCGCATCGATCAGCGCGCGCTCGATTGGCGCCAGCGTCAGCGTCTCGAAGGCGTTGAGCGGCTTCTCAGCGCCGACCGGCTCGGGCTCCGCAATCACCAGCATCAGATTTTCGGTACGAATGCCGAAAGCGCCGGTCTTGTAGTAGCCCGGCTCATTGGAGAGGATCATGCCGCGCCGCAGCGCCACGGTGCCGAGCTTGGCAATGCGCGCCGGCCCCTCGTGCACCGACAGATAGCTGCCGACGCCATGGCCGGTGCCGTGATCGAAATCGAGCCCGGCCTGCCACAGCGCAACGCGCGCCAGCGGGTCGAGCTGCGCGCCGGTCGTGGTTTCCGGAAAGACGGCGGTGGCGATGGCGATGTGGCCCTTGAGCACGCGGGTGAAGCGGTCGCGTATTTCCGCGCTCGGCGTACCGACCACGAGCGTGCGGGTGACGTCGGTGGTGCCGTCTTCGTATTGCGCGCCGGAATCGACGAGGAACAGCTCGTTCACGCCGATCTTGCGGTTGGAGGCGCGCGTCACGCGGTAATGCACGATGGCCCCGTGCGGCCCCGCGCCGGCGATGGTCGGAAACGCAATGTCCTTGAGCTTGCCGGTATCGCGGCGGAAGCTCTCCAGCGCTTCGACCGCGTCGATTTCGGTCAATCGGCCCTTGGGCGCTTCGCGCGCAAACCAAGCGAGAAAGTGCACGAGCGCTGCGCCGTCGCGGCGGTGCGCGGCGCGGGCGCCGGCGATCTCGGCTTGGTTCTTGGCCGCCTTCATCAGCGCAATCGGGTCAGCGCCGCGCGCCGGCTTGCCGCCGCCGTCCTTGATTAGCCGTGTCAGGGCGTCGGCGGCGCTGGCCTGGTCGAGCCGCACGGTCTTGCCCTTGAGCGTCGCAAGATCGCGCGCGAGGTCGTCCGGCGTTCGCACCACCGCGATATCTTCCAGCGAATGGCGCACATGGTTGTCGAGCTTGCCGGAATCCACATAGAGCGCGGGCCGCCCCTCGCGCGGGATCGTTGCAAAGGCAAGCACCAGCGGCGAATGGGTGATGTCGGCACCGCGAATATTGAAGGTCCAGGCGACGTTCTGCGGATCGCTCACCACCAGCGTATCGGCGCGCAATGTCTTGAGCTCGTCGCGGATGCGCGCGAGCTTGGCGGCGGCGCTTTCGCCGGCGAATTTGATGTCGTGCAGCACGACGCGCCCGGCGGGCGGCGCGGGCCGGTCGCGCCAGATCGCGTCGATCGGGTTGTCGGCGAGTGCGATGAGTTGAGCACCGACGCTCTCGCAGGCCTTGCGCAGCTTCTCGACGTTTTCCGACGTGTGCAGCCAGGGATCGTAGCCAAGCTTGCCGCCGCTTTTGAGATTCTGCTCCAGCCATTGCTCCGGCGGATTGTCAGTGAGATGCGCGACGGAGAAAACCGCGCCGTCGATCTGCGCCGCGGCTTGCACGGTGTAGCGGCCGTCGACGAACAGCGCCGCGCAATCGGCGAGCACGATTGCCGCGCCGGCTGAGCCGGTAAAGCCGGTGAGCCAAGCGAGCCGCTCCTCGCTCGCCGGCAGATATTCGTTCTGCTGACGGTCGGCGCGCGGCACCACCATGCCATCGAACCCGCGCTTTTTGAGCTCCGCGCGCAGCGTGGCGACGCGCGCCGCACTCTGCGCGCGTTCGCTTGCCTCGTCGAAAGTCTGGAAGCGGGCCTCGAACATGGCCGGCACTCTATCGCGCTTCGAGGCCGCCGCAATGCAGCCATGCGACAAGCGCGAGAGCGCGGGGGCGCGGCGCGCGGCAGCGCAGGTTTCAAGCAGGCTTGGCGCCTTCTGCGGCACCGAATCGGCGCTTTTGACTCGCATTTGTGCACCGCACTCATTTTGTCGGCGTGATGTCATTGATCTTGCCAATTGATTGATCGATTCATGCCTGAGTCACAGAGCTTTTATGCATTGTCATACGTGGTTCGCAGGACTCGATCAGATTATGTTGCATCGCAGAAATTCGGCTCAGCGTTTCGAAGGAGATTATGACAATGTCTGCCATCACCTATGGCGTGGCCCGCACTCCCGCCGAGCAAGCAACGTCACCGGCGCGCAAGCGCTGGTACCGGCGCTTGCTCGAAGCCATGATGGAGGCGCGCATGCGGCAGGCGCGGCGCGAGATCGCCATGTACGCGCATCTGTTGCCCTATAGTTTGGACGAGCGCGGCAACCGCCTGATCAAGCGCGGGCCCGAGGACGTGCCATTCGGCGGCTGGTGATGGTCAGCACCGGAGCACCAGCGTGACCCAGCCGGCGAGCGTGATGCGTCGCGCGAGTTTGAGCCCCTGCACGCGATAGATGGCGAGCGCGGCGTTGGCCTGCGCCGGCAGTAATCCCGACAGCACCAGATAGGCCCCGGACGCCGCCAGGCGGCGGATCGGCAGGGCGAGCCGCCTGAGCGGGCCGAGCAGGATGTTGGCGAAGATCAGATCGTAAGGCGCGCGCGTCGCGATGGTGCGATTGTGCGTACCGGCGGCGCGAGCGAAGGTCACGAACGCGGCGACGCCATTGCGTCGCGCATTGCCGCGCGCCGCGGCGACCGCCGTGAGATCGATGTCGCCGGCGACGACCGGCCTGCGGAACATCCTGGCGGCGGCGATGGCGAGGACGCCGGAACCTGTGCCGATATCGAGGGTGCAACGCGCGCGCCGCCGCTTGGCGAGCGCGTCGAGCGCCAAGAGGCAGCCGCGCGTGGTGCCGTGATGGCCGGTGCCGAAGGCGAGCGCCGCCTCGATCTCGATGGCGGTGGCATTGAGCGGCACGCGGGCGCGGTCGTGCGCGCCGTGCACGACGAAGCGGCCGGCGGCGACCGGCGGCAGGCCGGCGAGACTCCGCGCCACCCAATCGGCCGCGGCGAGCGGCGCGAAGGCAAGCTCGACGTCGGCGGCAAGAGGCGCGAGCGCGCGCGCCCGCGCCTGCGCCGCCGCGTCGGCGGCGTGCACGGCGAGCTGCCAACGCCCGTCGTCGAGCGCCAAGGCCGAGCAGGCGAGGCCGTCGGCTTCGCCGAGCACGCCAGCCAGCCGCCGCGCGGTCGACTCGTCGCAGGTGAGCAGGGCGACCGAGGAGGTCATGCCGCCGGTCTCGCACGGCGGCGGACGGCTCGCGTCAATGGCGCTTGAAATACTGCACCTCGCGCTCGTGCTGCACGGCGGCGGCTTTGCTGTCGAAGGTGCCGAGGTTGCGCCGCTTGCCGGTCTTCGGGTTCTTCTTGCGCGAATAGAGCCGCCACTGGCCGGATTTGAGCTTGCGGATCATGCGCCGCCTCGCTCAGCGGCCGAACAGGAACGGGAACAGCCCGCGCGGCCGCTCGTCGTCGTAGGCCGGCGGCGGATCGATGCGCTGCGGCGGCCGCAGCACCGGCTCGCCGTCGTCGTATTGCGGCCCGCCCGGCGCGGCGGCGCCGTATTGCGGCTCGGCCGGCGGCGCCGTGGAGATCGTGCGCCGCTCGGCCTGCGCCACCGCCGGCGCCTCGGCCGGAATGGCGCCGCTCAACACCACGGTGGTGTTCGCCATCTTGTGGCGGGCGACGAGGTCCCAGAGGATCGCGGCGTGCGCGACCGAGAGCCGCACGCAGCCATGCGAGGCCGGATGGCCGAGGCCCTTGTGGTTGGTGCCGTGGATGGCGTGGCCCTTCATGGTGAAGAAGATCGAATAGGGCATCGGCGCGTCGTCCCATTCGCGGCTGAAATGCTCCTTCTCCTTGCGGAACGGCGTGTAGGTGCCGTTCGGCGTGTCGTAGCGGGCAATCCCCGTCGACACCGGCCAGGTGTAGAGCGCGACGCCGTCGGCGGTGACGGTCATCTGCTGTTTCGCCTTGTCGATCTCGATCAGCAGGTTGGCGCGCGCCGGCGCGGCGGCAGCGAGCGCCGCGAGCGCGGCGAGGACGGCGAGGGAACGCATGACGGCCTCCACAGCCCGAAGGCGCCGAGCATGAGCGCGCGGCATGACGGGATTAAGGCTAAGGCAGGCGCGGTGCACGGGGCATAACGCCTTGAACCGCTTTGCGTTCCGCCCGCTTACCTCTCGCCGCCGGCGGAGAGAGGGAGTTCACTCCAACCCCAGCTCGAGCACCCAATAGCGCCTTCCATTACTGGCGGTGGCGGAGGCGAGGCCGTAGGCGGTGACGCCGCGCATCAGCATGTTGCGGCGGTGGCCGGGCGACTTCGCCCAGACGCGGAAGGCGCAGTCGGAATCGGCACAACCGACCGCGACGTTCTCCGCCGCGGCGGAGGTGATCGGCGCGAGCCGGGCGCGGAAGCCGTTGTGGTCGAGATGGTTGCGGCTCGCCATGTCGTGGGCGTGGGCGTAGGCGGCGCCGGCGAGCGCCGAACTCGGGCGCAGCGCCGGCAGCTTGTGCTCGGCGCGGAAGCTGTTGAGGTCGAGGGCGAGCGCGGGGGAAGTGAGCGCGAGGGCGAGGCTGAAGACGGCGATGCTACGCATGAACCCCCCGGGTGACGTTGCACTCATCGGCTTTGAGCGGCAATTGGCAACGAGTGTAGCCGAGCCTTGCGCCAATGTGCCAGGCGCCCCGTGTCATGCCCAGCGCCGTCATTGCCGGGCAACCAGGTCCGGCCTTCGGCCGGCCCGGCCGTACACTTGACCCGGCAATCCATCCCTTTTTCGCAAAGACGATGGATCACCGGGTCAAGCCCGGTGATGACAACGGGGAGAGCCAACAGCGTCGCTCAGCGCCGTTTCGGCGCCGTCAGCGCGTCGGCCACGGTGTGCGGGCGGCGGCCGCCGACATCCTGGGCGATGCATGTTTCGTCGGTCGAGCAGGCGACGATGCAATCGGTGCCGGCGCCGCCCTGGCAATCGGTGCCGCAGCCGTAGTGCTGCGCGTCTTGCGAGAACTTGCCGCCGACCTTGTCGCAGGTGGCCTTGAGCTCGGCGGCGCTCATCTTCGGCATGTGCAGGTCGCGCCCGCGCGCCGGCGCGGCCACGGCCAGGCTCAGCGCGATAAGGGCGATCGATGTTCGCACGGCGCACTCTCCCGACTGAATGCGCGCCCCCGGGAGGCATTATAGGCGAAGTGGCGGGGGAGCAGCCAGACTCCGTTCATTCCCGCGCACGCGGGAATCCAGCCTTTCTTTACGGCCTTCCAATCGGCCCTGGGTCCCCGCGTTCGCGGGGACGAACGGCCTTACGACCCCAGCGGCTTGCCGCGGATGTCGGCCGCCTTGGTGATCTTGATCAGCACGCCGATGCCCTGGTCGGCGCCCAAGTGCTCCTGCTCGCGCTTGGCGAGCTTGGCGAAGATCGCCTCGCGCACCGGGCCGCTCTCGTACAGCGCGGCGGTGCCGAAGAAGCGCAGGAAGCCCGACTCCATCTTGCCGTCGCGCTGCGCCTGCATGTTCACGTACATGACGCAGACGCGGCGGTCGCGCCTGAGGCAGTCGAGGATCGTGCCGCGCGTGCGCTCGAGATAGGCGAGGTGCTCGTCGTCGAACACGATCATCGAGCCCTTCGGCCCCATTACCGGCCCGTTCGGCCCGTTGACGGCGAGGATGAGCGGATAGCCGTCCTCCCAGGCGGTGGTGATGAGTGAGACGATGGCGGCGGGGAGGGGCATGGGGTCGTCTGACCCGGGATTCTCGGGCCATGGACTAGGGGTCAAGATCTAAAATTCGCCTGCTTTACCGTAACACCACAGCCGGCACGATAGGCATAAGTGAACGGCCCGCGGCAACTGGTCTTGAAGGCCAATTCGCAAAGCAAATATCCGAGTGTTTCGAAAATAACGAAACACGCATGACCGCGCACCGTCGCGACGGCTTTCTTGCTCATAGTGCTCGCAGGCCCCTATCTTAAAGCCGCATCTTATAGGCCAAAAACTGGCGCAAACCACTGAAATAACGTGGAAAAGTCTGTCCGTCTGCAAAATCCTGTTGACGAGAACATTTCGTGAACTATTGTTTGACTTACTACTCAGCCAGACTGCGAATCATTGGGGGCTCTGTTGGCACAAGCTCAGCTGAAATTGATTGTTACCAGTCCGACCCCGCAACTTCGAGCGCCAAAGAAAAAGCCGGACCTTCCGAAGAAAGACAACGAGCGCGGTTCAGTCGAGGTGCTTCTTGCCGCCAACAAATGGTGGCGCGAGAATCCTTGGCCCGCTCCGTTTCACAAAACCATTCACACGCTGCGCTTGGCTGATGCTCGTCAGTTGGATCACGTCAATTCGAAAAGCGTGCACCTGATTGTTACGTCACCCCCGTATTTCAATATTAAGCCATACGATTCTGACGCGGGCGGGAAGCAGCTTGGCCGAATGGAAGAGTACGAGCTTTTTCTCGACGAACTTACGAAGTGCATGGCCGAATGGAGCCGCGTGTTACAACCAGGCGGTAGAGTTTGCTGCGTTGTTGGCGATGTTCTAATCCCGCGCAAGAAAGACGGCCGCCACCGTATCCTTCCTCTGCCGGCAGATATTATGGCCCGCGCCAAGAGGGTCGGTTTGGATACACTCACGCCAATTCTTTGGTTTAAGATTGGTAATAGAACGAATGAAGCTGGAGGCGGGTCTTCGGGGTACTATGGCAAGCCATACCAACCCGGCGCTATTATCAAGAACGATTTCGAGCACATTCTGATGCTTCGTAAACCGGGTGCATATCGGTCGACCTCAATGCTGCAGAAGGCTTTGTCGATGCTGCAAAAAGAAGAGATGGACTCCTGGCAGCGGCCATTTTGGCAAGATATCCGAGGGGCGAGCCTACGCAGTGGTCATCCTGCACCGTTTCCGGTCGAAATCGCTGAACGCCTAATTCGTATGTTTAGCTTTGCAGGAGATGTGGTGCTTGATCCGTTTTGTGGTTCAGGCTCAACTGCTTTGGCTGCTTCCCGCGCGGGCAGAAATTCATTGTCGTCTGATGTGGAAAAGAAGTACTTAGAAAGTGCCTTCGGGCGCCTCAAGGATGAAATTGCGCGCACGCTGAAGCACGGCGCTCATTTGAGGCAGGCCGTGTTTGAAAGAGCGTAGTGGCTGCCGCGGGCTCAATCGAAGAGTTGATTGTCGCGGAGGTTGCGGCACAGGCCTATCATCCTCGGACCTCAAAGCACAGCGATAATCAATCGCTGCTAATCATTCGAGATTTACTCGCAAATTGCTCTCTCATTGCCAAACGCGCTGCTGCTGGGGAAATCGTTGCTCAACTCAGACACAAGCAGCAAGTCGGCTATAACAACTGGGTAATTGATATCGCTTTGGGAACGCCCGCGGGCAAACCTAGGCCGCCGGACGCCCCCGACCTCATTCGCTTTACCGCGCCTGCCTTGATCCAAATTGCAATTGAGTTGAAGTCGATTTGGACCGAGCATGGAAAAGCGCGACACAATAGGCTTCGCGACTTCGATGCATTTCAAAGTCATGCATTTAGCTACGATCCAAAAACGATTGCTGCTGCATTTCTTGTTGTGAATGCTTCTGAAATCTTCCTATCGCCTCTCAATTTGGAGTCGAAAAAGCGCGAGCCAATCACTCGTCACAAACAGGCAGGAAAATCGACGCAACAAATTGTTGCCGAGACGATCGATATATTTCGGGCACTTCATCTCCGCAGCTCGACGGGAGAATTCCGTGGTCTCGATGCTTTGGGAGTAGTCGTTATTGAACACGACAATCTGAATTATTTGAAAGGAAGACCACAATATTCCGGTATCGAAGCTAAATACAAAAACCTGCAGCGCCCCACGCGAGTTGCTCCGATCCCTCCTGGATTAAGAGTGGGAGACCCAATGCATTACAGCACGATGATCCAAAGAATTTGCAATGCCTATAACGCGCGCTTCAAATAGACGCCTCACACCCTCTGCACAAGTGAATCCATCACGCGCTTTTCCCCCGGCCTTGTCGAAGGCGATGGTGAGCTTGGTTAGCCGTCGACGGCGTTTTAGTCAGATGGATGGCCGGGTCAAGCCCGGCCATGACGGGGAGGGGCTCAGCGCTCGAATTTCCGCGACGTAATCTCATCAAAGGAGTAGGGACATTTGTCGAGGAAGCGCTGTTCCTTCAGTCCCGTCTCTTTCGCCGCCTGTAGCCGCGCCTTGCGGTAGGCGCGCGCGAGGGCCTCAGGGATGCGCGGACGCAGACCCGGATTGTCGTCGAGCACATCGTCGAGTTCGAGCCGCTGCTCTTGGATCGAGAGGGCCCACGAACGACTGCGTTTCGCCGGCTGGTGATCCCATTTCAAGATGTGCAGCAACAGCACGCGTAACGCGCTTTCCAATTTGTTGAATTGTTCCCGCCCCAAGGATTCGATCTCCTCCGCGACGTTCTCCCGGTCGACCGCGTCGAAGCGGCCCGCGCGCACGAGGCGGGCCTGCTCCATCAGCCAGGAATAGAAATCGCGCATGTAGTCGGCGCCGGCCGGCGCCTCGGGCGCGAGGCCGACATGATTGCCGTTGTCTGTGCGGCGTGGTGCCATCGGATTACCTCGCGGGGAGCATAGCAGAAAAGGCGAGGGCGTTCAGCCAAACTCCGTTCGTTCCCGCGCAAGCGGGAATCCAGGGCCACAAACGAAAGCGTTTGCCGTGTCGCCCTGGGTCCCCGCTGTCGCGGGGACGAACGGGGTGGCTAAACCCGCTCCACAAAACTGTCCACCACGCGCTTTTCGCCGGCCTTGTCGAACGCAATGGTGAGCTTGTTGCCGTCGACGGCGGTGACGTTGCCGTTGCCGAATTTCTGGTGGAAGACGCGCTCGCCGACGGCAAAGGCGGACGTGGCGCCGGTCGATTTGGCGACGAGCTCGCCTTCGATCGTGAGGGGGGTGCGACGCTTCCGTGAAGAAGGACCCCCCTCCCTGTCCCTCCCCCTCAAGGGGGGAGGGGACGCTGTGGCACCGGCGTTCGCCTCGTCCTCGCCTTGCCCGCCGAAGCCGTCTTCGGCGGAGGCCGGGTCCGCGCCATACCGTCGCTGGCCGGTCTCGTCGAAGCCGCCCATACCGCGGCGGCCTTGCGCGCGCTGCCAGCCGGGCGTCGTATAGCGCGAGCCGAACGCGGTCATCTCGTCGAAGCGCGAGGCGCCGTAGCCGGACATTCCAAAGCCGCCGACACCGCCGGCCGCTTCGGTGATCTCGACGTCCTCCGCCGGCAGCTCGTCGAGGAAGCGCGAAGGCATGGTCGAGGTCCACAGGCCGTGGATGCGCCGGTTGGTGGCGAAATAGATCTTGGCGCGCTTGCGCGCCCGCGTCAGCCCGACATGGCCGAGGCGGCGCTCTTCCTCGAGCCCGGCGCGGCCCTGCTCGTCGAGCGCGCGCTGGTTGGGGAACACGCCTTCCTCCCAGCCGGGCAGGAACACGCAGTCGAATTCGAGGCCCTTGGCCGAGTGCAGCGTCATGATGTTGACCGCCTGGCCGCCTTCGCCGGTGTCGCGCTCCATCACCAGCGAGATGTGCTCGAGGAAGCCGGCGAGGTTCTCGAACTCCTCCATCGAGCGCACGAGCTCCTTGAGGTTCTCCAGTCGGCCGGCGGCGTCGGCGGACTTGTCGGCCTGCCACATCGCCGTGTAGCCGGATTCGTCGAGCACGATCTCGGCGAGCTGCGTGTGCGGCAGGGAATCTTTTTGCGAGGTCCAGCGCGCGAAGCTCTCCATCAGCGCGCGCAGGGCGGCGCGCGGTTTCGGCTTCATCTCGTCGGTGGCGGCGATCGCCGCGGCGGCTTCGGTGAGCGGGATGCGTTTCTTGCGCGCATAGTCATGCAGCATCTGCAGCGTGGCGTCGCCGAGGCCGCGCTTGGGCACGTTGACGATGCGCTCGAAGGCGAGATCGTCGGCCGGCTGCGCAATCACGCGCAGATAGGCCAGCGCGTCGCGAATTTCCATGCGCTCGTAGAAGCGCGGACCGCCGATGACGCGATAGGGCAGGTCGAGCTGGATGAAGCGCTCCTCGAATTCGCGCATCTGGAACGAGGCGCGCACCAAAATGGCGATCTCGTCGAGCGGATGGTCGAAGCCCTGCTCGCGCGCCTGGCGCTGCATATCCTCGATGGCCTCGCCGACGGCGCGCGCTTCCTCCTCCGAATCCCAGGCGCCGGTGACGGTGACCTTCTCGCCGGGCACGTCCTCGGTGCGCAGCGTCTTGCCCAGGCGGCCCTCGTTGTGAGCGATCAAGTGGCTTGCTGCCGCCAGAATATGCCCCGTGCTTCTATAGTTTCTTTCCAGCCGGATGACCTTCGCCCCGGGAAAGTCGTGTTCGAATCGCAGAATATTGTCGACCTCGGCACCTCTCCACCCATAGATCGACTGATCGTCGTCGCCGACGCAGCAGATGTTTTTCTGCTGCGTTGATTGTGCGCCCGGCGCAGCCGCGCTCTCGCTCCCCTCTCCCCTTGAGGGAGAGGGTGCCCGAGCGGAGGCGGAGCCGAGCGAGGGCGGGAGAGGGGTACTGCTTATGGGCTCATCGAAGGTGTCGGCGAGGTCGAACCCCCCTCCCGGCTCGCCTCCGCTTCGCTCCGGCTCGCCACCCTCCCCCTCAAGGGGGGAGGGGAAGCGCGCCTGGGGCGAGGGCGGCGCGCTCACCCCCTGCGACAGCAGCTTCAGCCACAGATACTGCGCGACGTTCGTATCCTGGTACTCGTCGACCAGGATGAACTTGAAGCGCTGCTGGTACTGCCGCAGCACATCCGGGTGCTGGCGGAACAGGCGGATACATTCGAGCAAGAGGTCGCCGAAGTCGGCGGCGTTGAGCGTCTTCAGCCGCTCCTGGTAGGCGAGATAAAGCTTCTTGCCCTTGCCGTTGGCGAAGCCCGCCGCTTCGCCCGCCGGCACCAGGTCGGGGGTGAGGCCGCGGTTCTTCCAGCCGTCGAGGATGGCGGCGAAGACGCGCGCCGGCCAGCGCTTGTCGTCGAGCTTCTCCGCTTCGAGCAGCTGCTTGATCAGGCGGATCTGGTCGTCGACGTCGAGGATGGTGAAGTCGCTTTTCAGCCCGACCAGCTCGGCGTGCCGGCGCAGGATCTTGACGCCGATGGAGTGGAAGGTGCCGAGCCAGGGCATGCCCTCGACGACGTGGCCGAGCATGCCGCCGACGCGGTCCTTCATCTCGCGCGCCGCCTTGTTGGTGAAGGTGACGGCGAGGATTTCGGCAGGCCGGGCGCGGCCGAGCGTCAGGATGTGGGCGATGCGCGTGGTCAGGACGCGGGTCTTGCCGGTGCCGGCGCCGGCCAAGACCAGCACCGGGCCGTCCAGCGTCTCCACCGCCGCGCGCTGCTCGGGGTTGAGTTCATGACCGAGAGTCATGTTTGCGGCACGCGCACCGAGCGCGCGCTCCGCAATGCCGCCTGCCACAAGCTGCGGGCTGCTCTCGACCGGGATGTGTCGCTTGGGTTCAGCCATTTGTGATTCTTCTTCTGTACCCAAGATGGCACTCGCAGGCGGCAATTTCGAGAGCGCAAAGCCGCAAAGCCGGCGCTTCCGCCGGCCTTGGCCGCGCTTTTCCCGCTATTTCAGGTGAGACCGGAGTTCGGCGGGCTAGGTTTCGTCGTGCAATTCGCCGCCGAGGATGCCGGCGAGGGTCGCCGCCACCGCACCGAACAGGAGCGCCATGAACGACCAGAAGGAAACATAGGCAGCGGCTTGCCGCGCCGCATTGGTCGCTTGCGCCGTCGCCGCTCCGCCCTCGGGATGCAACACTGCCAGCGCGGCGACAGCGATCACGACCGCGGTTGTCAGGCCGACGCCTACGACCCAGACCATGAAGCCGTGCGCGGCATCGCGGAATTTGGTTTCCGGACCGGGAATGTGGTCGCGGATGCGCAAGCGGGCGGCGAGATAACCGCCGGTCGTGTAGGCAATGGTCTGGGCGAGCACCAACCAGATCGCGCCGGCGATCGTCATTGCGGTCGTGGTCGTGGGTTCGGAATAGGGTGACGTGATCGCCAAGCCGATGCCGCTGCCGAGAGAAATAAAAATAAAGGCAACGGCCCAGGCGGCCAAGGCGCCGGCAATGACCACGCTCCAGGTAAATGCGGCGCGCGGCCCCCGTGTTTGAATGACTTCGACGTTCTCGCCGACGATCGCGGTATCGGTCATCGTGGTCTCCCGGCATCCATTGACCGCGTGGCGCGGTCCACCTTGCTAACAAGGCAACATTGCGAAGGTTCCACGGCGGAGGCGTGGAGGCGGGAACAAAGCGTCGTAGCTGGCATTACTCCTGCCGACGCTATGCAATCCGGGAGCTAATCATGTTCGGCTGGGTCGTCACTTTTCTCTTGATTGGACTGATCGCAGCGATTCTGGGTTTTGGCGGCATCGCCGGCACCTCTTTCGCCATCGCGAAAGTAATCTTTTTCGTTGCCTTGGTGTTGCTGCTGCTTTCAATCGTCTTTGGCACGGTGCGGCGCCCGCTTTAACGGACGATCCCCGCGGATGGGCGCTGCTCCGGCATGGCAATGCGCCGACCGGCAGCTGCCGGACGCGGCAGTTGCGCATGCGCGGCTTGCAGCCCCGCCAGCCGGCGCATGACACCGTCGGGAAACGGCGCCACTTTCTTCGTGATCATGTCGACGTGCACGGTCATGGTTTCGGAGGTTGCGGCGAGCCAGCCATCTTCGGCGTGCACAAGCTGCTCGAATAATTGGATGCGCTTCTCGTCGTGGTCGAGCAATTGGACGCTCACGCGCACCGGGTTGCTTTCGACGAGCTCGCGCAGGTAACGCACATGCGCTTCCACCACCATGGTCGAGTGCTTGTGCTCCTTCAGGTAGTTAGGACCGAGACCAAGGAGGTCGTAAAGTTCATCGACCGCGCGGTCGAACAGTACGTTGTAATAGGCGACATTGAGATGGCCGTTGTAGTCGATCCATTGCGGCTCGATCCGCATCACCGACGACATAAAAGGTGCGAAGAACGCCGGCTCTGCAGGCATGGTCAAGCCGAAATCGGATATACGGCCTTACCGCCGCTCAACACGCGCGCGACGTCAGAGGCGCATTTGCGCTGCAACTCCTCGAGCGCCTCGATCGAATAAAAGGCGGTGTGCGGAGTAACGATCACATTGTCGCGGCCGAGCAGCGGTGAATCCTTGGCGAGGGGTTCAGTGGTGACGACGTCGAGCGCCGCGCCGCCGACCTGTCCGGCATCGAGCGCAGCGGTGAGGGCGGCTTCGTCGATCAACGGGCCGCGCGCGGTATTCACGAGGTAGGCGCCTTTCTTCATCTTGGCGAAGCCGTCCGTATTGAGCATGCCGCGTGTCGCCGGCGTCAATGGCGCGTGGATAGAAATGTAATCCGAGCGCGCCAGCAGGGCGTCCAAAGCGACGCTCTCGACGCCGGCCTGCATGAACAGCTCCGGCTTGGCGTAAGGGTCATGGGCGATCACCGTCATGCCGAAGGCCTTTGCCTTCGGCGCGACCAGCCGGGGAATGTTGCCGAAGCCGATCAGTCCGAGCACCGTGCCTTCGATGCGCCGGATCGGCACCACCGCCGGCATTTCCCAGCGACCCGACTGCACCAATTTGTTGGAGAACGGAATCTTACGGATCAGCGCCAACAACAGCGCCATCGCGTGATCGGACACTTCGCGGATGCAATAGTCGGGGACGTAATTGACGGCGATACTCTTCTCCTTGCAGGCCACGAGATCGATGTTGTCGACGCCGAGGCCAAAGCGTCCGATCGCCCTGCATTTGGTCAGCTGCGCAATGAGGTCGCGCGTCAGCTTGGCATAGGTGACGAGAATTGCGTCGGCGTCGCGTGCGACTGCGAGGATGTCCTCGGCATTGGCGCTCTTCGCCATGCGGTAGGTGGGGTTGAGCTTGGCCAGCTCCGCCTTGGCCGGATCAAGGGAGGGAAACACGCTATCGGTAATGGCAATCACAGCACCGGCCATGATGAACTCCAACTACGTGAACGAGATGCGGGTCAAGCTACGACAGCGGTCCTTATCCGTCCACCGCGGCCGCCACGCGATTGTTCGCATCGGCTGCAACGTCTATGGTCCCGCCGCTCATGCCTGGAGTCGATCGCGCGCTCATCGAGAAATTGCCGCTGTTCGCTGGCCTTGCGCCGGCGGAGCTCGACAGCATTCTGCGCGAAGCGCGCGCCATTCGTCACGCCAAAGGCGGCGTCGTTTTTGAGCAGGGCGCCGACGTGCATTCCTTCTTTGTCCTGCTGCATGGTCATGTGCGCGCGACCAAGACGACGCCCGCAGGGCAGCAGGTGGTCGTGCGCTACGTCTCACCGGGCGAGTTGTTCGGCCTCGCGCCGGCGATCGGCCTCTCGCAGTATCCGGCGACCGCGACCGCGGTCGATGACAGCGTGGTGCTGACCTGGCCGGCAGCGGCCTGGCCGCGGCTCATCGCGGAGCATCCTGCCCTGGCGAGCAATACCTTAGAAATGGTCGGCGGCCGGTTGCAGGATTCGCAAAGTCGCGTGGTCGAAATGTCGACCGAGCAGGTCGAGCGTCGCATCGCCCATGCGCTGCTGCGCCTCACGCAACAATCCGGGCGCAAGGTGCCTTCGGGTGTCGAGATCGATTTTCCGATCAGCCGGCAGGACATCGCCGAGATGACCGGCACCACGCTGCACACCGTCAGCCGCATCCTCAGCACTTGGGAAGCGCAGGGGCTTGTGCAGGGAGGCCGCCAACGCATCGTCGTCCGCGACCCGGAGAAGCTCGCCAGCCTCGCGGAAGGCTGAAATGGACCGCATCTCCGTATAAATACGGAGGTTTTTGGCCTTCCGGCGGCTCTCAAGCTTGATGCAGGACAAAGAAGGACGCCGCCGCCATTGGCAGATTCTCATCAGATAAACGAGCACCCAACCGATGGGGATTGTCATGAACATGAGCAGGCGCACCGCCTTGTTAGGCGTAGCCGGCGTGGCCGGAGTTGCCGGGATGGCCGCAGTCGCTAGCAATAATTCATCCGACGCCGCCCTAGCCGCCGTACCGACGGATGAGCCTGGGCAGCTTCCGGCTTTGCGCGAGAAGGTCAATCTGGTGGCGCCGCCCTTCGTGCATCCGCACCAGCAGGCCGCCAACCGCCCGCCGGTCATCAAGGAATTCAAACTCACGGTCGAGGAAAAGAAGATCGTCATCGACGATGATGGCACCACAATGCAGGCGATGACCTACAACGGCTCGATCCCCGGGCCGCTGATGGTCGTGCACCAGGGCGATTACATCGAGCTGACGTTGGTCAACCCCGACACCAACACGATGGCGCACAACATCGACTTTCACGCTGCGACCGGCGCGCTCGGCGGCGCCGAATTCACGCTGGTCAATCCGGGCGAGCAAGCGGTACTACGCTTCAAGGCAACGCGCCCCGGCGTATTCGTCTATCACTGCGCTCCCGGTGGGCCGATGATTCCCTGGCACGTCGTCTCCGGCATGAGCGGTGCGGTGATGATCCTGCCGCGCGACGGCCTTAAGGACGGCGCCGGGAAGCCGCTGCGCTACGACCGCATCTTCTACATCGGCGAAAACGAGTTCTACATCCCGCGCGACGAGAAAGGGAAGTTCAAGTCCTACGACTCGCTGGGTGACTCCTACGCCGACACCGAGCAGGCGATGCGTGGCCTCATTCCGAGCCATGTGGTGTTCAACGGCAAGGTCGGCGCGCTCACCGGCAAGAACGCCATGACGGCGCGCGTCGGCGAGACCGTGCTGATCGTGCACTCGCAAGCCAACCGCGACACCCGTCCGCACCTGATCGGCGGCCACGGCGACTATGTATGGGAGCAGGGCAAGTTCTCTAACGCGCCCGCCACGAACCTGGAAACCTGGTTCGTCCGCGGCGGCTCCGCCGGGGCCGCGCTCTACACCTTCCGTCAGCCGGGCATCTACGCTTACGTCAATCACAACCTGATCGAGGCTGCGCTGCTCGGCGCCACCGCGCACTTCAAGGTCGAGGGCACGTGGAACGACGACCTGATGATTCAGGTCCAGCCGCCCGGCCCGATCGCCAAGACCGCGCGAGGGTCATGACGAAAACAGCGGCCGGCCTTCGGGCGGGCCGCTTTCGTTCCGGGAGGCCGCTCATGCGCAACGCCGTCACGATCGCAAGCACGCTCCTGCTCCTCTTCGTCGTGCAGGCTGCCTCGAACTCGCTTCAGGCGGCCTCCATCGAGGCGCCGCAGCTTGCGCAGGTCAAGCCGGCCACGTTCCGCTATTGGGCTGCCGGCGAATTCACCCGCGCCGGCAAGCCCGTCGATGCGCCGCAGGTCGAGGTGAGAATCCGTCGGCTGTTTTCGATCATGGTGCATCAGGTGACCGTCGGCGAATATCGCCGCTGCGTTGCGGACAACGCCTGCGCGCCGCTCGCCGACGACAGCGCCAAGGACAACCTGCCGGCGGTGATGGTGAGCTGGCGTGACGCGCAAAGCTATGCCGCCTGGCTGTCGCGCAAGCTCGGTGCGCATTATCGGCTGCCGACCGACGAGGAATGGACCTATGCAGCGGGCAGCCGCGCGCCGGACGAAAGTCCGCTGGGCGTCGGTGACGCGATCAGCCGTTGGGTGGCGCGCTACAACCGCGAGTCCAAATTGCAGCCGAGCGATCCAACGCCGCAACCGATCGGCAGCTTCGGCGCCAACGAGAACGGGCTCCTCGATATCGCGGGCAATGTCTGGGAATGGACTGACACCTGCTTCACGCGCTCGGTCATTGAAGACGGCAAGCCGCGCGCGGTGACGACGAATTGCGGCGTCCGCATCGCCGAAGGGCGTCACCGCGCCTATATCAGCGATTTCATCCGCGACGCGCGCGGGGGCGGCTGTGCGGTCGGCTTGCCGCCCAGCAATCTTGGCTTCCGGCTGGTGCGCGACAGCAAGCCGTATTGGTGGTTCTAATCCGAACACTGAACGGCTAGCGGGACAGCGTAAGCGCTTGCACTTTCACGCGCTTTATCACGTTAACCAAACATTAACGATAATTGCCTGGTCGGGAATAGCCGGGCTATCCTCCTCAAAAATACGGGGAGGCCGGCAATGCTGGCCACGCTGGCGCGCGGATCCTACCTGCTTTTCATCGCGGCGATGCTCGTCGCCTGGGCGCTGTCTTTGGGCAAGGGCGTCAGCTCGCAACCCGGCGACGGCTACGCGATCGAGCGCCTGTATTCGTGATCGACGGCATCCTGTCCAAGCGCGTTCACGCTGCTTATCTCCTCTGCTAACATCCGCCCGGACTTAGCAAAGGAAGACCGCATGGCTCCGGCTCAAGCCGCCGCCCAAGAAAAACACCGCAATCCCGCCGCCGTCGCCAAAGCGATCGCCGAGCTCACCGCCGCCTTCGGCAACCGCGTGGTCACCTCGCTCGCGGTGCGCGAGCAGCACGGCAATACGCTGACCTGGATCGTCAATCAGCCGCCCGATGCGGTCGTCTATCCGCAAAGCACCGAAGACGTGCAGCGCATCGTGCGCATTTGCGCCGCATATGGCACCCCGATTATCCCCTTCGGTGTTGGCTCTTCACTGGAAGGCCACGTCAACGCACCGCAAGGCGGTGTGTCGATCGATTTCCGCGACATGAACAAGATGCTGAAGGTGCATGCCGAGGATCTCGACTGTGTGGTCGAGCCCGGCATCACCCGCAAAGCGTTGAACGAGCACTTGCGCGACAGCGGCCTGTTCTTTCCGATCGATCCCGGCGCCGATGCCTCGCTCGGCGGCATGGCGGCGACCCGCTGCTCCGGTACCAATGCGGTGCGTTACGGCACCATGATGCACAACGTGCTGGCGCTCAAGGTCGTGCTGGCGAACGGCGAGGTGATCAATACAGCGCGTCGTGCGAAGAAGAGCGCGGCCGGCTACGACCTCACCCGGTTGATGGTCGGCTCGGAGGGCACACTCGGCGTCATCACCGAACTCACGCTCAAGCTGTCCGGCATTCCCGAGGCGATCGCCGGCGGCAGCTGTCCGTTCCCTTCGATCGAAGCGTGCTGCAAAGCCGCCATCCAGACCATCCAGTCCGGTATTCCGGTTGCCCGTATCGAGCTGCTCGACGCGCTGCAGGTGCGCGCGGTCAATATGCATTCCAAGCTCGGCCTGCCGGAAACGCCGATGCTGCTGCTCGAATTTCACGGCAGCGAAAGCTCGGTCGCCGAGCAGTCGGAGCGCTTCGGCGAGATCGCGCGCGAGCTTGGCGGCGGACCTTTCGCCTGGGCCACCAAGCCGGAAGAGCGCAGCAGGCTGTGGGAGGCGCGTCATCACGCCGCGCTCTCCAACTTCGCGCTGCGGCCGGGGGCGCAGATGATTGCCACCGACGTCTGCGTGCCGATCTCTCGTCTCGCCGACTGCGTCACCGAAACCCAGGCCGATATCGAGCGGGCCGGCATTCTGGCGCCGATCGTCGGCCATGTCGGCGACGGCAATTTCCACCTCACGCTGTTGGTCGACATGGACAGTCCCGATGAGATCAAGCGCGCCAAGGTGTTGTCCGGGCGGCTGGCCGAGCGGGCGCTCGCCATGGACGGCACTTGCACCGGCGAGCACGGCGTCGGCCAAGGCAAGATGAAATATTTGCTCGCCGAGCACGGCGCCGCCGCCGTTGCCGTCATGGCCGCGATCAAGCGCGCGCTGGACCCGCAGAATATCCTCAACCCGGGCAAGATTGTCGCGTTGCCCTGACGTCTTATTGGCGGATCCGGCGACACAGAATTGCCGCCAAACATCGGCAAGGATCACGTAAATTCCACGGCGTCGCGCGCGGGTTCCCATTAAGTCGCGCAACCGGCGCTGGAGCTGGCTTTGCAGACCACCCTGCTCACAGTCGCGATCGCGATCATTCTGGCGCTGGTAGGGGCGCTGGTCGGGCCTCTGCTGGTCGATTGGAGCACGTATCGCCCCTTTTTCGAGACCGAGGCGTCTCACCTGATTGGTCTGCCCGTGCGCATCAGGGGAGGAATCGACGCGCGCTTGCTGCCGACGCCGCAGCTCACGCTGCGCGATATCGAGATCGGTGGTGGCAAGGCGCGCGCGCGCGCGCTCGATATCGAATTCGCGCTTGGGCCCCTCCTGCGCGGGCAATGGCGGGCGACCGAATTGCGCCTCGCCGGCCCGCAACTTGAACTGAGCATCGACGCTGCCGGTCGCCTCGTGGCGCCCAGCCCTGCCATTACCTTCCAGCCGGACGCACTCACCATCGATCGGCTAAGCTTCAGCGACGGCAAGGTCACGCTGTCCGATGCCGCGAGCGGCGCCAGTGTGACTCTCGATAAATTCTCTTTCAACGGCGAGGCAAATTCGCTGCTCGGCCCGGTGCACGGCGAGGGCGATGTCGTGATCGGCGCCGAGCATTATCTCTATCGGATCGCCGCCGGCCGCTATGGCGCGGACAACACGCTGGCCCTTCATGTCGATGTCGATCCGCGCGATCGGCCGTTTAGTCTGGAGGCTAAGGGCACGTTGGCCTTCGAGGCTGGCGCGCCACGCTTTGAAGGCGAGCTGGCCGTCACGCGGCCGGCCGGCGCGCCCGGCGCTGCCGTGGTCAGCCAGCCGTGGCAGCTCTACACAAAGATCAAGGCGCGTTTGTCTTCGGCGCTGATGGAGACCCTCGAATTCCACTACGGCTCGGAGGAGCACGGGATCAAGCTTACCGGCGTTGCCGATTTCAAGTTCGGCAAGACGCCACGCTTCGACGGTGTGCTCTCCGGCCGCCAGATCGACCTCGATGCGCTGCTCGGCGGGGCTAGCCATGCCTCGCCCAGCTCCGCCGTGCGGCAGTTGGCAGAATGGGCGCGCGGCGCGTTCCGTCCCGCTATCCCGATCGAGCTTGGCATCGGCATCGACCAAGTCACCTTGGCTGGCGGCGCCGTACAGAACTTGCGCGGCGACATCAGCGCCGACAGCAACGGTTGGAATTTGAAGAGTTTCGAGTTCCGCGCGCCCGGCTTCACGCAGGCCCGCTTGAGTGGCCATCTCGCGGTCAGTGATAAGGGCGTCACGTTCCGTGGACCGGCGGAGATTGAGTCGCCCGATCCCAAAGCGCTCGCCGCGTGGCTGGAAGGCCGCGAGCCGACGCCGCGTGATGCGCCTCAATCGTTGCGCTTGCGCGGCGACCTCACGCTCGGCGGCGAAAAGATCGCGCTCGAGCATCTCACCGCCGAATTCGCCCGCAAGACCATCACCGGCCGCTTCTCCTATGTGTTTGCCGCGGACGGCCGTCCGTCGAAACTCGATGCTGCGCTCAATGCGCCCGCGTTCGATTTCGACGCTGCGCTCGGCGTCGGCCGGGCTCTCATCGCCGGCTCGCGCCTGGAGCGGCCGCACGACATGTCGATTAGCGCCGAAATTGAGCGCGCGACGCTCGCCGGCATCGTGGCGCGCAATGTGAGCGCGCGCGTCAACGTCGACGCCGACCACTGGCAGATCGACCGGCTCGTTGTGCGTGATCTCGGCGGTGTGGCCCTGACGGCGAGCGGCAATGTTGTGCTCACCTCGCCCGCGCCGCAGGGTAGCATGAAGCTCGACATCGAGGCGCATGATCTGAGCTCGGTGACTACGCTCCTCGAGCATTTTGCGCCGAAGACCGCGCCTGTGCTCGCGCGCAGCGTCCCTCTGCTGGTGCCGGCAAAGCTGCACGGCGAATTGACCGTTAGCCCGCACGAGACATCTGCGGAGGCCAAGCTCGGCCTCAATGGCACCCTTGGCAAATTGCATCTGACGTTCGACGGCGACGGTCGTGTCGAACCTCAGGCGCTCAAGGTCGGCGCCATGCGTATGAACGGCAAGCTCGCGGCCGACGATGGCGCGGCTCTTGTCGCTCTGCTCGGTCTTAATTCAATCGTTGCTGTCAACAGCGGGCCGGGCACGCTGACGCTGAGCGCCAACGGAGAGCCGGCGAATGAATGGCAAGTCGACGGCCGCCTGACCGCGCCTGGACTTGACGCGGATATCGGCGGCGCCATTGATCCGTTCGCCGCCGCGCCGACGGCAACGCTGCTCACGAGCATTACCGTAGACAACGCCGCCCCGCTACGCGGCCCGGGCGCCGCACAAGCGGCGCTGCCGGTGGTACTTGCGGGTCGCATCGGGCTTTCGGCTACGGAGATCTCGCTTAGCGATATCAACGCCAGCATCGCTGACTCGGCGCTGCGCGGACACCTGACCGCCAGCCTGAGCGAGCCGCATCAGGTGCGCGGCGAAATCGAGGCCGATTCAATCGACGGCCCGGCGCTGATCGCCGCGGCGACAGGCATGCCGCAGAGCGCGCCCAGCAAAGCTAAGGCTTGGACCTGGTCGCCCGCGTCATTTGACAGCAGCTTGTTCGGCAACTTCTCCGGTACAGTGGCAATCAGGGCACGGCGGCTCGACATAATGCCGCGGCTGAATGCGCGCACAATCCGCGCCGATTTGCGCCTCGGCAACAATGAATTCGCCTTCGATGACTTGAGCGGCGCCGTGCAAGACGGCCATGTGTCCGGCAGCATCAAATTTCACCGTGGTGACAACGGGCTCGACGCGGACGCCAGGATTGCCCTCAGCCAAGTCGACGTCGCCGCGCTCTTGCCGGCCGAGACGCGGCCTTCGCTCGCCGGCTCTCTCGATCTGACGCTCGATTGGAAAGGCTCTGGAATGAGCCCAATGGCGCTGATTGGCTCCTTGCAAGGCGCCGGCAAAGTTGCGCTCAACGATGGGGAATTTGCCCGCCTTAATCCGCGCGCCTTCGATGCTGCCGCCCGCGTCGCCGATAGCGGGCTGACGGTGGATGCCGGACGTATCGCCGAAGTCGTGCGCCGGACACTGGATAGCGGTCCGCTAGCGGTCAGACACGCGCAAGCGACGCTGACGGTGGACGCTGGACAATTGCGCCTCACCAATTTCGCGGCCGAGACTAAGGATGCCGGTCTATCGCTGATTGGCAGTCTCGATCTGATCGACGGCACACTGGACGCTCACCTCGCCCTGTCGCCCAGATCCGATGCAACGGACGCCGATATTTTCTTGGGCTTGAACGGGCCGCTGACGGCACCGACGCGCCACATCGATGTCACCGCGCTGACCGGCTGGCTGACCATGCGCGCCATCGACAATGAGGCGCGTCGCCTCAAGGCTGCGGAGGAAACGCCGCCCCTCCAACCTTCGCCGCCGCGCGAGCCGCCCTTGACGCCGCCCATGATCGCGATGCCGCCGCAGGCCGCGCCGGCTTTGCCCGCGCCGATTTATGTGAACCCGTTGCGGGAGCCGCGCGGGCCGACACCCGAGGCGTCAATCGGCACGCAACGCTGACATGCCTGGACGCTGCGCCGGCTCACGGATGCCGTCGGGCCGTCCCTCGGTTTGCGCGCGGTAGTGGTCGAGCACGAACAGCCGGATTGCCGACGACAGATTGCCGTGACGGCGATCGGTATCGATGGAAGCGACCAGCTCCGAAAGCGTCACGTCGCGACCGTTGGCGATTTCCTTGAGCCCCTTCCAAAACGCGTCTTCAAGACTGACGCTCGTCTTGTGACCGGCGATCACGATCGAGCGTTTGACAACCGGCGATTTCATCGGCCGTCTCCTTTTTCGATCCGGTGCGCATCGAGGTTGCGGTCGGCTTGCACGCGGCGCGCTTCAGCGAGTTCGCGAAGCCGCGGACGCCGACCCTGGGCGAGACGATTGGCGCGAGCGCGCTCCCCATCTTGGCGACGCTGCCTCCGTTTGCGGACAGTTCGTAAATTGATTAAGTCAGCCATCTCCAGCGGTAACCAGGTAGGTGGTTATTTGAAACCGCAACCACACGCTTTCGCGGGGTCGTTCGCCCACAAAGCTCTAGGGGGCAGCTGCCCTACGCCGACAAGCCAGCGGCCTTGCTGTCGATGAATGAACCCGACTCCTTAAGGCCGTACCGTAGAGTGGAGGCAAGCACCGCTTAGATTCAACACACGGTTAGTTGATGGAACGGCGCCGACCAATGACCATCATCAATTACCGCCAATTATAGTGAGCCTACTTCTTGCGGTAAGCGAACACGTTCAAAAGTATATTCTGACTGCGCCAAAGCAATACTATCGAAACCGCGCGCCTGTTCGGCACGAAACATTACGTTACTCTTTCGGAAATGTCCCAGCAGATGGAAAGGCAAGTACGATATTACCCAGTATCTGAAACGTCTTTCTGCCCAATACGTTTGCATCAATGGAAATATGTTTCACGTCACAAATCGGCGCTACGGCAATTTCGCGCGCATCGACCGACTGACACGATAACGAAAAGTATGAGACGGCGGCGATTTGCTGCGTCAGGACGGACGGATCATTTTGCGCGGCTGCACCAGCCGATCGAATTCGGCGCCGGTAACGAAGCCGAGCCGCACGGCCTCTTCGCGCAGCGTCGTGCCATTGGCATGCGCCGCCTTGGCGACCTGCGCCGCCTTGTCGTAGCCGATCTTTGGCGACAACGCCGTCACCAACATCAACGACCTCTGCATCAATTCGGCGATGTGCGCCTCGTTGGCCACGATGCCGACGACGCAATTGTCGGCGAAGGAGCGCGCAGCGTCGCCGAGCAGGCGGATCGATTGCAGCATGCAGTAGGCGAGCACCGGCTTGTAGACGTTGAGCTCGAAATGGCCCTGGCTGCCGGCGACGGTGATCGTGGTCTGGTTGCCGAACACCTGGCAGCACACCATGGTCAGTGCCTCGCTTTGCGTCGGGTTGGTCTTGCCCGGCATGATCGAGGAGCCGAGTTCGTTCGACGGCAGGATCAGCTCGCCCAAGCCCGAGCGCGGACCGGAGCCGAGCAGGCGGATGTCGTTGGCGATCTTGAACAAGGCCGTGGCGGCAGCGTTGATCGCGCCATGCGCGAAGACATAGGCGTCATGGCCGGCCATGTGCTCAAATTTATTCGCCGCGGAGGTGAACGGTAGCTTGGTCAGCCGGGCGATGCGCCGGGCAAACGCCTTGGCGAAGGCCCGCTTCGAATTGAGCCCCGTGCCGACCGCGGTGCCGCCCTGCGCCAACGGGTAGAGCTCGCGCTGCGCCAACTGCAGCCGCGCAACTGACGACTTCACCTGCGCGGCATAGCCGGAGAACTCTTGGCCGAGCGTGATCGGGGTCGCGTCCATGGTGTGGGTGCGCCCGATCTTCACGATACCGGCGAATTGGCGCGCCTTCGCGGCGAGCGCGGCCTCGAGCCCGCGCAGCGCCGGGACGAGATGGCGCTCGATCGCGATCGCCGCGGCAATATGCATCGCGGTTGGGATCGAATCGTTCGACGACTGGCTCATATTGACGTGGTCGTTCGGATGCACCGGCGATTTCGCGCCGAGCTTGCCGCCGAGCGCCACATTGGCAGCGTTGGCGATTACCTCGTTGACGTTCATGTGGGTCTGCGTGCCGGAGCCGGTCTGCCAGACCAAAAGCGGGAATTGCGCGTCGAGCTTGCCGTCGGCGATATCCTGCGCGACCGCGATGATGGCGCCGGCGCGGCGGCGGTCGAGCGAGCCGAGGTCGCGATTGACTTCGGCGGCCGCGCGCTTGATCAGACCGAGCGCGTGGATGAGCTCGATCGGCATGCGCTCTCCGCCGATGCGGAAATTGCGCAACGAGCGCTCGGTCTGCGCCCCCCACAGCTTGTCGGTCTGGATGTCGAGCGGTCCGAAGGCATCGCTTTCGGTGCGGGTCCTACTCTTGGCTTTGCGCGTTTTGGCCACGTGGTGGCGCTATTTTTTCTTGCGGAAGCGGTCGAGGCGGACAACTTGCGCGCCGCCCTTGGGCCGCGTCGGCTTATCGTCGCTCGGCGCGGCTGCTGGGACGGGCTGCGGCGCCGCCGCTGCCGGCGCCGACGAAGCCGGCAAGCGCTTCTTGGGCTCGGTCGCTTTCTCGGCTGGTTTCTCGGCCTGCGCGGGTGTCTTCTCGCCAGGCTCGGCCGGCGCTGATTGCTTGATCTCCTCCTCGGTAATTTCCTCAAATTGCAGAGCGAACTGCGCCGAGGGGTCGACGAATTTGGTAATCGCCGCGAACGGCACCGTCAGCTTGGTCGGCACGCCGCCAAACGACAATCCGACCTCGAAGGCGTCCTCGTCGACCTTCAGGTCCCAGAATTGATGCTGCAGGATGATGGTGATCTGCTCGGGATATTGCGCGCGCAAACGCTCGGGCATGCGCACGCCGTCGGCGGTGGTGTCGAAGGTGATGTAGAAGTGGTGATCGCCTGGAAGGGCGCCGTGCGTCGCGGTATCGGCGAGCACGCTGCGCACGACCGCGCGCAGCGCCTGTTGGGTCAGGAGATCGTAGCGGATCTGGTCGGCCATACCGGGCATCAGTAGCCAGTGGTCATTTATCAATAATCAGAAAAATGGTTCGCGGAAAGTCCATGTCCGGGCCTGGTCGGTCGTAGTTCGGCTCCACCTCTGTCACGCAATGGTCAAGTGCGGCTCCAACCTGCCAAGCCCTATGTTTCCGGCCATTTCAAGCGCCAAACTCGGAAAAGCCGGTCGGATTGGGGCGCCTTACGGCCGGTCGCGTACTGGTGGGAGCGGGCGGATTTTTGGGCGGCACTTGCGAAGGAATTGATCAACTTAGTATAAATTGACCGGGCATTGTCTGAGTGTTGGGGTGGGGTAATGGGTATGGACCGTAGGCGTCTGCTTCAGTTTGCGTTGGGTGGTGGAGCGCTGTCGGCGCTGATCTTGCCAGATCGTTGGATCAAGCCAGTCGTTCAATCGGTCTTAGTCCCTGCCCACGCGGCGGCTTCGCCGGCGACGACGACGAGCACGTCGACGACGGGCACCACGACGGGTACGACCACCGGCACGACGACGGGCACCACGACGGGCACGACCACTAGCACCACCACGGGCACCACGACGGGCACGACCACCGGCACGACGACGGGCACCACGACGGGCACGACCACTAGCACCACCACGGGCACCACGACGGCCACAACCACCAACACCACGACGACCACGGCGCCGTCGACCACGAGAGGCACGTAGGTCGGAGTGGGGCGAGCCTATTGCCAGGCGTGGACGCCATTCCGATGCGGTTGGGGCCGCTTGCGCAGCGTGCCGGTCTGTTTCATAACAATGCTACCCCGACATTGTTTCGTTTCGGTCCAGTGACCCAAGCCGCAGACCACGTGTATCACCTGGTGCGAGCGCTGCTGGCAGCGCGCGGTGCCGACGATGCCGGCATTATTAGCGGCGCGGGGCAGGCGCTGCTACAAGCCCACTTCAGCGACGCCGACGACAGGCTCTGCGATGCGTTGGTTGCCGAAGCCGAGCACAACGGCGTCGCGCCTCTGCTCGCACCGATGGTGGCTGCATGCGCCGACCGCTCGCCCGCGTTCGGCAGGCTCGACCGCAGCTTCGCCGCGCTCGCACACCGCCATCGCCGCGCCGCCGCCGTGCGCGAGGCCGCGGTGGACGAGTTGCTCGGCGCCTATGCCGCCGCCGGCGTGCCGGTGTTGTTGCTTAAGGGCGCAGCCCTCGCCCACCTTATCTATCCGAGCCCGGCGCTGCGGCCGATGGTCGACATCGATCTACTGGTCGATGCCGCCGATGCGCGGACGGCGGCTGCCGTCGCCCGCAAGCTCGGATTTGTCTTTGCGCCGGCATATGAGTCGCGCTTTGCCGGCCGCATGCACCATCTGCCGGTGGCCAATGTGAAGCGCGCCAATTTTCACATCAAGCTGGAAATCCATACCGATGCGATCGCCGCCGATCTCGGCGGCAGCCTGACCATGGCAAGCTTGATGGACGGACCGCAACCTGTCGTGCGGCCCGGCGGGCCGCAAGGGCACGCGCTCGGCCACACTGACATGTTGCGGCATCTTGCACGGCACGCCTTTGTCCCGGTGAACCGCGTACGGCTTATCCATCTTTACGATCTATGGCGCTACCAAGCGAAATTCCGCGATGCGATCGACTGGCCGGCCTTATGTGCGCTTTCTCCAAGCGTCGGCGTTGCGCTGGACCTCGTGAGTGCCTGCTTCGTCGACGGCGGGCCGAGCGATGCCGGCCGCGGCATGCTGCCGCTCGCCGATATTGCGACGCTGAACGGTTTCTCCGTCAAGCTCGATGCGCTGTTCAACCCGCCTGCCTGGTGGATGCGAGGATTTTACGGAATTGCCCCGGGCAAATCCTTGCTCGCGTGCCGCCTCTTGACGCATCCAGCGATGATGTCGCGCTGGATCGCAAAGCGCCTCCTGGTCGGCCTCGCCGGCGCTCGGCCTGTATTCGACCTCGATGAACTTGGCCATAACGATCAAGTTGCGAGGATCGGACGATGAGCGACAATGCGGTGGACGATTTGGTCCCTCGGCAGGTTTCTGGAGTGGAAACTGAGATCGTCGGCAAGGAGGTCCTGCTGTACCATCCGGGTCAAACGCGCGCCGTTTATCTAAATCCGACCGCGGCGCTCATCTGGGGCCTCTGCGACGGCAACCGGCCGGTGCGCGAAATCGTGCGACTGATTGGCGAAAGCTATCCCGAGGCAGGCAACAGTCTCGCCGACGAAGTTCTGACGACGCTCAAGCAGCTGCGAGAGAACGGTGTCCTTGTCAACGCTTGAAGCGGAGCCCTTATCGCGGGACGAGATGCGCAGAAAGTCGGTGCGCCTCGGGACGAGTCACGTCGCCGTCATCTATCCGGCAACGCTCGACCGCTGGTTCGACGGCCTGGTCGAGCCACGCATCGAAGAGGCCGCGCCTGCCAAGTGGGTCGACCTTGTCGCCATCGACGACAGCGGCCGCTTTGCCGTCGAGGCGAGCAGCGGCGAGGGAGCGAGCGGACTCGGTCTCGGCGAGGCGCTCGCGGTGTTTTGGGAGCGCGTGAGTTTTCTGCTGGTTCACGATCTCACCGACGCGATGGCGCTACATGCCGCCGCGGTGCGTCGCAACGGCGCGCTTATTCTCATGCCTGGGGCGAGCGGCTGCGGCAAGACGCGGCTTGCGCTGTGGTACCGCAAGCATGGCGACGAGCTCTGCACCGACGAGGTGGTGACGGTTTCGCTCACGACGGACGGCGCGCCCGTGCTTGCGGACGCGCTGCCGCGGCCTGTGCTCCTCAAGAGCATCGCCGAAGCGAGCGCGTTTCTGCGGCCGGGCGAGCAGAAGATTGAGCAGCTTGTGTCAGGCTATGGCGTAATGCTCGGACTGTCCGGCGGTTCGTCTCACACTTCCGCGACGATCGAGCGCTGCCTCATCGTCTTCCCGCGCTTCGCGCAAGGCTCGCCGCTGATCTTGACGCCATTGAGTGCGGGCGAAACCGCCTTTCGCCTGATGGCGCACTGCCTCAATGTGCGCAATCTGCCGCGCGGCGGTCTTGGCTTTGCGCGCGCGCTCGCCGGCCGGGCGCAGGCGCTCGCGCTCGACTATGGCGACACGGCCCAGCTCGAGCAGACCCTCGACGTGCTTACGCGGCAATCGCTTGCCGCGCCGATGAGCGAGGAGGACTTCGCGGCTCTGTGCGCCGCCTTTGCAGCGCGCGACTCGCTGCGCACGGCCGTTCCCTGCCCCCCGCGAGCGGAAAAGCGGCCGGTGCCGGCGGCGACCACCCAACGTTTCCCCCGCCGCCTAACCGTCGGGATGGCGACCTATGACGACTATGACGGCGTCTATTTCACCATCCAGTCGCTGCGCAATAGCAACCCCGAGCTCGAAAGTGCGCTCGAATTCGTGGTGATCGACAACAATCCGGGCAGCGCCAGTTCTGAGCATCTCGCCAATCTCGGCAATTGGATCGACGGCTACCGTTATGTGCCGCGCGGCGAATGGTCAGGGACGGCGATGCGGAACGCCGTGTTCGAGGAGGCGAGCAGCCCCTTCGTGCTTTGCATCGATTCCCATGTACTGATCGTGCCCGGAGCACTCGCCAAGCTGATCGCCTATCTCGACGCCGATCCTTCGACCCGCGACCTGCTGCAAGGCCCGATGGTCTATGACGACCTGCGCAAGACCTCGACGCATTTTGAGCCGCGCTGGCGCGCCGGCATGTGGGGCACCTGGGCCGACGATACGCGCGGCGACGATCCGACGGGGCCGGCCTTCGAGATCCCCATGCAAGGGTTGGGCTTGTTCGCCTGCCGACGCGAGGCCTGGCCCGGCTTTAATCCGAAATTCCGCGGCTTCGGCGGCGAGGAAGGATACATCCACGAAAAAATCCGGCAGCGCGGCGGCCGCACTTTGTGTCTGCCCTTCCTGCGATGGATCCATCGCTTCAACCGCCCGGCCGGCACGATCTATGTTAACTTGTGGGAGCACCGCATCCGTAACTATTTCATCGGCTTCACCGAGCTCGGCCTCCCGACCGGCGAAATGGAAGCACATTTCGCCGAGTTGCTCGGCGCCGAATTGGCGGCGCGTATCTTCAGTGACATCCGGCGCGAGCTGAACGGGGAAGTATGACGGCGGACGTGGCAGCGCCCTCGGCGTTCAAAGACCGAGACCTTTTTTGTTGAGTTCGAATTCTTCCTCAGTCACCAACGCTCTGGTGCCGTCGAGATATTGCCGCCAGCGCTGCGTCAGATCCACCGGCACCAGCACCCCGTCGGCGCGCACATCGGTGCTGCGCCGCCGCCACCAATCAAGGTGAACGCGCTGCATGGTCTCGCTGGCCACCCTGGCGTAGCCGCTGACATGCTGGGTGCCGGTATCCCAGCGATAAATGTAGGAGCGGCGGCCGCCGAGTTCGGTTTGTGCCAGCAGCCCAGCACTGGCTGTCTGCTTATAGACCGGATGGTCGGTGTAGGTCGGATGGGTGTCCAATGGAGCCACCCGCAAATAGGCGGCACGAAAAACCCAGGAGCCCTCGAACGTGGTCGGCGGCGAGCTGAAGATTTCGTTGCGTTCCGACCTCCAGCACGACGCTGGCTTCCAGGCGACGTGATTGCCGATATGGGCAAGGCAATCGTCGAGGTGCCAGGGCAGATAGAGGTCGTCGTCGTCCCAAAAGTGGATGAGGTCGGCTTCCGGGTCGGCCAGTTCGATCATGCGCCGGCGGATATAGCGCAAGCCGCCGGGCGGCGGACTTTCGTTGACCACGCGTACACGCGGATGATCGAACGAGAGCGGCACGGGATGCTGGTTGTAGATAAGCAGCGTTGCCTGCGAAAGCGCGGTCTGCTGCAGGAAGCAGGCAAGCGCCTCGCAGGCCAGCGAATACCGGCCATAGGTCCCCATCAGGCAGTCGATCTTCATGCGATTTTTGCGTTCCGCGCGCGATTATTTGGCGGCGGACTATTGCCCGCTTTCTTGTATCGCTGCGAGCCGGAATTGCCGATCAGGAAAGTGGAGGCTTCTGTTGCCAGGTGCCTCCGAACCCCGCCTGACGGAGCTAACCCGTCAGGGCTTTAGATCGGTCTTTCGGACTGCTTACGCAGCCAGAGCAACCGGAGCATAGTTGTCGTTGGCAACTATGAATTTGGCCCGATAACGGCGGAACCATGCCGGGCAAAAGCACGCCCTTTACGCCCTCGTCGATCCTAGTTCGGCCCCGCCGGTGTCGCCCAGCAGTCCGACCTTACGGTCCGGACCGGCCCCGCCTCGCGGGTGGGCGCCTCGTAAATGAGCGACACGGGTGGAGCCGCCGGGTACTGCCCCCGGGTCCGATGGGTTTATTACGACGGCCGTTTATCACCATAGCCGGGTTGCCCCGGCACCCTGGAATATAAGGGGCAAAGGTTACCGAGAAAAGAGCGCTTGCCCCGCGTCCCGGGACAGCTTCCTAATGCAGTCAAAGCCGCCAGGCGCGCAAACGCATGCTTCCCAGCACCAACACCCAGGTGGTCTTGAAGTCGCGTCCGAACGACATCCCGCAGGCTGAGCATTTCGACATCGTCGAGGCGCCGCTCGCCGAGTTGCGCGACGGGCAGTTCCTGGTGCGCAACGAATTCCTCTCGGTCGAGCCGGCGATGCGCGGCTGGGTCAGCGCGGTCGCCAATTATTCCAAGCCCGTCGGCATCGGCGAGGTCATGCGCGCCTTTGCCGCCGGCGAGGTGATCGCCTCCAGGCATCCGGACTATGCCGACGGCGACAAGGTGATGGGTATGTTCGGCTGGCAGGCTTATTGCGTCGCCGACGCGAGCGCGGTGACGCGCAAGGTCGTCGAAACGGATCTGCCGCTCTCGCTCTCGCTCGGCATTCTCGGTCTCAACGGCATCACCGCCTATTTCGGCCTGCTCGATGTCGGCAAGCCGCGGCCGGGCGACACGGTGGTGGTGTCGACGGCGGCCGGCGCGGTCGGCTCGGCGGTCGGGCAGATCGCCAAGCTCGCCGGTTGCCGCACCGTCGGCATTACGGGCGGCGCCGACAAGGTGCGGCTGTGCCGCGAGACCTTCGGTTATGACGTCGCAGTCGACTACAAGGCGAAGGATTTCAAGGCGGCGCTCACGGCGGCCTGCGCGTCCGGCGTCAATGTCTATTTCGATAACACCTCCGGCCCGATCAGCGACGCCGTCTACGGCAAGCTCGCGCTCGGCGCCCGTGTCGTCGTCTGTGGCACCGCCTCGGTCGCGAGCTGGGAGCCGCCGCCGCTGGGCCCGCGCGTCGAGCGCCATCTTCTGGTCAAGCGCGCCAGTATGGCGGGCTTCATTATTTTCGATTACCAGCCGCGCTACGAGGAAGCGGTCCGCCGCCTCGCCAGCTGGGTGCGAGCAGGCAGGCTCCGTTATCTCGAAGAAATCCAAGAGGGCATCGAGGCCTGTCCGGGCTCAATCGCGCGGCTCTATCGCGGCGAAAATCTCGGCAAGAGCCTGATCCGGCTGCGCGGCTAGTGGGAGGCACCCACCTAGGCGCGCTGCGCGCGCCGCGAGATAATCGCGGCGCAATGCCCGTCCCGCCGCCCGTTCGTCCCTCGCTCTCCGAACTTTTCCGCGCCTTCGTCGCGGTCTCGCTCTCCGGCTTCGGCGGCGCGCTGCCCTGGGCGCGGCGCATGATCGTCGACAAGAAAAAATGGATGACGGCGGAAGAATTCAACGAGGTGTTCGCGCTCTCGCAATTTCTCCCCGGGCCGAACGTGGTCAATTTCTCGGTGGTGTTCGGACAGCGTTTCGGCGGCGCGCCGGGCGCCGCGGTCGCCTTCGCCGGCCTGATGGGACCGCCGTTGGTGATCGTCAGCGTGCTCGCCGTGCTTTACGCCCTCTATGGCGATGTCGCAGTGCTCACCCGCATCCTCGCCGGCATCGCGGCGGCGGCCGCCGGACTGCTGATCGCGGTGGTTGCCAAAATGGCAGCTCCGCTCGTGCGTAAAGGAACCCACTGGGCGCCGGGGATCGCGCTCCTCGCCTTCATCGGCGTTGCGCTGATGCAGTGGCCCTTGCCGCTGGTATTTGTGGTGCTGGCGCCCCTGTCGATTGCGCTCGCCTGGATGCGTCCGTGACTTCGCCGCTCCTCGCGCTCGCCGGCTATTTCGCGCTCTTGTCGCTGTTCGCGGTCGGCGGCGCCAATGCCGCGATCCCGGAAATGCATCGCGTCGCCGTCGACGTCATGCATTGGATGAGCGATCGCCAATTCGCCGACATGTTCGCCATCGCGCAGGTCTCGCCGGGACCGAACGTGATCATCGTGACGCTGATTGGATATCACGTCGCCGGCTTCGCCGGTGCTGCGGTCGCAACGGCGGCTATGTGTGGGCCGACTTGCGCGCTCGCCTTTGTGGTGGGACGCGTGTGGGACCGCTTCAAGGAAGCGCGCTGGCGCATGGCCGTGCAGGGTGGCTTGGTGCCGCTGTCGCTCGGTCTCATTGCCGCGAGCGCTTTCGTCCTGGCGCGCGCCGCCGACCATACGTTGGTCGCCGGCCTGCTGACGGCGGCGACGGCGCTTGTCGCCTTCGCCACCCGTATTAATCCGCTCTGGCTGTTTCTCGCCGGCGCGCTGCTCGGACTAACCGGCTGGCTGTAAGTTCAGACTTCTGCTTCCGACGGCGTTACCGGCACCCGCGGCATGCGCGGGCCCCATTTCAGGCGTCTGAGCCACAGCACGATCTGCAGAATAATGAGCAGCGCCGAGAGCGCGACGAAGACCGTGCTGATCGGATGATTCTTGATATCGACGAATACCCAGATGTCGCCGCGCGAGATCAGCATGGCGCGGCGGAAATTTTCCTCGAAGCGCGGGCCGAGCACGAAGCCGAGCAGGATCGGCGCCGGATGGAAGCCGAGCAGCAGCAGAATGTAGCCGAAGACCCCGATCACCAGCGTCAGCCCGACCTGGAACATGTCGTTGTGCGCGCCGTAGACGCCGATGCAGATGAAGAACAGCGCGCTCGGGTAGAGATACTTGTACGGCACCGCCAGCATCTTCACCCACAAGCCGATCATCGGCACGTTGAGCACGACCAGCATGATGTTGCCGATCCAGAAGCTCGCGATCAGGCCCCAGAAAATGTCGGGATGCTGGCTCACGAGCTGCGGGCCGGGCACGATACCCTGGATCATCAGCGCGCCGAGAATGAGCGCCATCACCACATCGCCGGGAATGCCAAGACTCATGGTCGGAATGAAGTCGCCCTGGACCGATGAATGCGTGGAGGCCTCAGGGCAGGCGACGCCTTCGATGGCGCCGGTGCCGAACTTCTCCGGGTTGCGCGAAATCTTCTTTTCGGTGGCGTAGGAGACGAACGAGGCAATGGTCGGCCCCGTGCCAGGAATGAGCGCGCAGAGGCTGCCGATCAAGGTGCCGCGGATCCACGGGAAGAACGATTTCTTGATATCGGCGGCGGACGGCCACATGTCGCGCATCTTCACGTTGGCGTATTTGTTGTCGAAAGTGACGCTCTGGTTGATGCTTTTCATGAACTCGGCGATGCCGAACAGGCCAAGGGCGAGCGCTACGATTTCGACCCCGTCATAGAGCTCGAGAATGCCGAAGGTCAGCCGCGGCGTGCCGGTTTCGATATCGGCGCCGACGATGCCGATGATGAGGCCGAGCACCGTCATGGTGACGCCTTTGAGCGGGGAGCCGCGCGCCAGCGTCGACCCAGCGAGCAAGCCGAGCAGCATCAGCGAACACACCTCGGAGGGGCCGAACTTCATGGCGATCGACACCAGCGCGGGGGCGAGGAAGATCATCTCGGTGATGCCGAAAGAGGCGCCTATGAACGAGCCGATCACCGTAATGCCGAGCGCGGTACCGCCCTTGCCCTGTTTGGTCAGCGGATAACCGTCGAGGCACGTCACCGCGTGCGGCGGGTGGCAAGGCAGGTTCAAGAGGATCGAGCAAATGGCGCCGCCATATTGGGCGCCGTAATAGACGCCGGCCAGCATCAGGATAGCCGCCACCGGCTTCATGCCGAAGGTGAGCGGCAACAGGATCGAGATGGTGGCGACCGGGCCCATGCCCGGCAGCACGCCGACCATGTTGCCGACCAAGACGCCGACGAAGCACCACAAAATATTGTGCGGTTCAAGCGCGACCGAAAAGCCGTACCATAGGTCGGTGAGGGCGGTTTCGATCACGTTCCGCCCCAGGCCAGCACCGGCATCGGCAGCTTCAAAAGGTAATGAAACAGCACGACACCGAAGACGGTGATGGAGGCGGCGAGAATGAAAGCACCCTTAAGCGTGGTCGTGCGGTCACCGAGCGCGGCGACGAACACGCAGGCAAAGGTCGCCGGCAGCATGCCGGTCGAGCCGCCGAGGAGGATGAACAACGCCGGCCCAGCGATGATGCAGGCCCAGCCGCGCCATTCGGCGTGCGGCAGCGCCGCCTCCTCGCCATCGGCGCCGGCTGTGGCGGTGGCCGCGATCAGTCCACCGAGGAAAGTGAGCAGAACCCCGAGTGCGAGTGGAAAATAGCCCGGTCCCATCTGGTGCAAAGAACCAACAGGATAGGTGCTGCCTTCATAGGCCGTGATGAGACCCAGCAGCATCATCAGCGCGCCCGCATAATAGTCGCGCTTCCACCAGGGGAAGAGTTTGTCCACGTGTTATCTTTGTGTAAACGGACACGTCCGCCCATCTAGATAGACAGGGCCAGCGACGGTCAATACAGGAACCTGAAAAAAGACCGTCTGTGCGGCATGGATTTGCCGCAATGCAACAAGACCGATCGAGGCTCGATTGCCTGGCTTCAAACCAGGCCGGCGACGACAACCACAAGACTGACGACGAGCACTGCTGACAAGCTCAACGGGATGATCCATTCCAGGGCGTCGGCAATCATGACCCGCGAAAATACGCGGCTCTTCGGCCGGCCGCTGACGCTTCCTTTGGAGGCGATGGAAGTCACAAAAACCTCATTTGCACGCTGATTTGGCTAAGCAAGAAATCCGGCAACGAGCAGCGCAACGCCAAATGTGAGGACGCACATGATCCCGATCGTGACCATCGAGCCCACGTCCGAGTTCTTGACCAGCGGATGTACCTCGCCGTTGCGCGGCAGCAGGTACCAATGACCAGCCGCGCTACCGCCAATGAGGGCGACGCCGGAGACGATGGAGAACATATCGAGGCCCCTGGTTCCTGGTGAACCGAAGGTCTTCTAGGCGCCGAGGGCGCGGCATCGGCGAAGATATTTCGGCTGAACGCGTAAGAAGCGCGTAAAAAATCCGCGGCAGTCGAGCTTGCGGCCGGTTTAGCCGGCGGCGGCTGACAGCGTGCCGGCGAGCAGGATGACGGTCAGCACGCTGAAGACGGTGATGTTGACATCCCAGGCCTTGGCAATCACCGGCACCGGCGCCGCGAAGGGCAGGTAACCGTTGTCGTCATAGGCGCCCCCGCCGTAGATCGGCATAGCGAAGGCCGCGGCAAAGAAAGCGCCGTAGACGATCGTCGCCATCGCCGCGGCGAGATAAAGCCGCTCCACCGCGTAAGCGCCCGGCCACCACAACAGCGCGAGCGCGAGCAAGCCGAAACCGACATAGCTCGAGATCTGCCAGACCACGTGAAAGCGAGCGTGCGGCGTCCATTTCGGATTGGTGGCGTGCGTCTTGTTGAAATCGGCAAGTACCGTGGCAAAACCGTAACCGATGGTGGCGAGCGTGAGCAGGATGCGGGCAAGCAGGCTGAGATCGAAGCGCATGGGGCGGTCCTCCTGGATCGAAGGCGGCTTTTTTTCCGAGCGATACTATCATGTCCGCGGGCAGGCGGTGGATTAGCCGGGCAGTTTCGGCGTTGAAAACAGGGCCGCGCCGGTTGCCGTTGCCGGCAAACGCGCCCATCTTCCGACTCAAACGGAGCGGCCGATGCGCCAATATCTCGAGCTGATGGAGCATGTCCTCGCCGACGGCGCGCAGAAACACGACCGCACTGGCACCGGCACGCTCTCGGTGTTCGGCTATCAGATGCGGTTTCGCCTCGACCAGGGCTTCCCGCTGCTCACCACCAAGAAACTGCATCTGAAATCGATCATCTACGAATTGCTGTGGTTTCTGGCCGGCGACACCAACATCAAATATCTGAAGGAGCATGGCGTCCGCATCTGGGACGAGTGGGCCGACGAGCGCGGCGAGCTTGGCCCGGTCTATGGCCACCAGTGGCGCTCCTGGCCGGCCAGGGACGGCCAAACCATCGACCAGATCAGCCACGTCATCGACATGATCCGCCGCAATCCCGACTCGCGGCGGCTCATCGTCACCGCTTGGAATCCGGCCGACGTCGACAAAATGGCGCTGCCGCCGTGCCACTGTCTGTTCCAGTTTTACGTAGCGGAGGGCCGGCTGTCATGTCAGCTCTACCAGCGCTCGGCCGACGTGTTCCTCGGCGTGCCGTTCAACATCGCCTCCTACGCGCTGCTAACGCTGATGGTGGCGCAGGTGACGGGCCATCAGCCGGGCGAGTTCATCCATACCTTCGGCGATGCGCATCTTTACATGAATCACCTCGAGCAGGCGCGGCTGCAATTGACGCGGGCGCCGCGCGCTCTACCGACCATGACGCTCAATCCGGCTGTCAAGGATATTTTCGGCTTCCGCTACGAGGACTTCACCTTGCGCGACTACGAGCCACATCCGCATATCAAGGCCGAGGTCGCCGTGTGAGACTGACAATCCGGCCGCTGGAAGACAGCGCGCTGATCTATTGAACACAGCCGTGAAGATCGTGTTGGTCGCCGCCGTCGGCGAGAACAATGTCATCGGCCGCGAGGGCCAGCTGCCTTGGCGGCTGAAGTCCGATTTGCGGCATTTCCGCGCCCTCACTCTCGACAAGCCGGTGATCATGGGCCGCAAGACTTTCCAGTCGCTCGGCCACGCACTCGACCGGCGCACCAATATCGTCGTCACCCGAGATGCGAAATTCAGCGCACCCGGCATTACGACCGCGCCAAGCTTTGCGGCTGCACTCGCGTTCGCCCGCGAAGACGCCGAGCGGCGCGGTACCGACGAAATCATGGTGATCGGCGGCAGCGCCGTCTTTGCCGAAGCCATGCCGCTCGCTGAGCGGCTGGAGATCACCCACGTCCACGCCAGTCCGGAGGGCGATGTCCATTTCCCGCCCATCGACGCGACGCAATGGCGCGAGGTCAAGCGCGAGGAGCGCAAAGCCAGCGAGCTGGACAGCGCCAGCTTCGCGATCGCGACTTATTTGCGGCGGTAAACGCCTGAAAGCCGCGTTCTTCGCGCGTTGTATCGCGCGCTTGCGTCCCCTATAAGGCTCCCGAAAAAGGCTGCCGTAACCGGCGCCGGGAGATTTTTTCTGATGCCATGGTCAAATCAAGGCGGCGGCCCCTGGGGCTCGGGCAAGGGCCCGTGGAGCTCCGGACCGCAGCAGCAGGGCCCGACGCCCCCCGATCTTGAAGAAATCCTGCGCCGCGGCCAGGACCGCCTCAAACGCTTCCTGCCGGGCGGCAGTCTCGGCGGCCGCGGCTTCGCGCTCCTGCTGCTGGCCGCCGTCGCGCTGTGGGGCTTTTCCGGCTTTTTCCGCGTCGAGCCGGACGAACTCGGCGTCGTGATGCGCTTCGGCAAGGAGGTACGCGAGGTCGAGCCTGGGCTCAACTATCACCTGCCTTATCCGATCGAGAGCGTGCTCACGCCCAAGGCCCTGCGCGTCAACAAGATCGACATCGGCATACGCTCAATCGAGAACACACGTGGCGGCTCAACCACCCGCGAAGTGCCGGAGGAGAGCCTGATGCTCACCGGCGACGAGAATATCGTCGATGTCGACTTCTCCGTGCTTTGGCGCGTCAAGCCGAACGGCGTCGGCGATTATCTGTTCAACATCCAGAACCCAGAAGGTACCGTGAAGGCGGTGGCCGAAAGCGCCATGCGCGAAGTGATCGGCCGCTCCGAGATCCAGCCGATCCTCACCGGCGCGCGACAGACCATCGAAAGCGCGGTGCAGGACCTGATGCAGAAGACGCTCGATCACTACGGCGCCGGCATCATCATCCAGCAGGTGCAATTGCAGAAAGTCGATCCGCCGGCGCAGGTGATCGACGCCTTCCGCGACGTGCAGGCCGCGCGCGCCGACCTCGAGCGCGCAGTCAACGAGGCGCAGACTTACGCCAACCGCGTGGTGCCGGAAGCCCGCGGTAAGGTCGCGCAAATCATCCAGTCCGCCGAAGCCTATCGTCAGCAGACCGTGGCGGACGCCACCGGCGCCACCGCCCGCTTCCTCAAGATTTACGAGCAATACAAGAAAGCGCCCGACGTCACCCGCCAGCGCATGTATTTGGAGACCATGGAGCGCGTGCTCGGCGGCGCCGACAAGATCATCCTCGATTCCAAGGACGCCCAGAACGTGGTGCCGTATCTGCCGCTCGGTGAATTGCCGAAGCAACCGGCGCACCCCGCCAATCCGGCTGCAGCGACGGGGGCCGCACAATGAGACTCAATTTCATCGGCGGCTTGGGCGTCGTCATCGCCGTCGCGATATTGATCGTCGCCTATTCTTCGCTGTTCACGGTCTACCAGACCCAGCAGGCGCTGGTGCTGCGGCTTGGCAATCCACTGCCGCCGATCACCGAGCCCGGCCTCCACGTCAAAGCGCCCTTCATCGATTCGGTCGTCTATATCGACAAGCGCATTCTCGATCTCGATGCGCCGGCGCAGGAGGTGATTGCCTCCGACCAAAAGCGGCTGGTGGTCGATGCCTTCGCACGCTATCGCATCAAAGACCCGCTGCGCTTCTACCAGTCGCTCGGCTCGGTGCATGGCGCCAATTCGCAGCTCGCCATCCTGTTGAACTCGGCGCTGCGCCGGGTGCTCGGTGAGGCGACCTTCAGCCATGTCGTGCGCGACCAACGCGCCGAGTTGATGGCGCGCATTCAGCAATTGGTCGATCAGGAGGCGCAGGGTTACGGCATTGAGGTCGTTGACGTGCGCATCCGCCGCGCCGATCTGCCGGAGCAGAACAGCCAGGCGGTCTACCGCCGCATGCAGACCGAGCGCCAGCGCGAGGCCGCTGAGTTCCGCGCCCAGGGCAGTCAGCGCGCGCAGGAAATCCGTTCGCGCGCCGACCGCGAGGTGACCGTGCTGGTGGCGGAGGCCAATTCCAAGTCGGAGCAGATTCGCGGCGAGGGCGATGCCACGCGCAACCAGATTTTCGCCCAGGCCTACAGCCAGGACCCCGATTTCTTCAATTTCTATCGTTCGATGCAGGCTTACGAGAACGGACTGAAGCCGAGCGATACCAGGCTGGTGCTCAAGCCCGATTCGAGTTTCTTCCGCTTTTTCAACGATCCGTCCGGCAAGCTGCCGGTGGGCGGCCCTGCTGCGGCGCTGTCGCCGAACCCGACACCGGGCGCGCCGCCGCTCGCGCCGGCACGCTGACGCCGGGGACGGGCGCGGCTCGGCATGAGCGATTTCCTGGCTGCGCTCGGGCTGGTGTTCGTGATCGAAGGGCTGATCTTCGCCGCTTTTCCGGCGCACGCCAAGCTGGCGATGAAAAGCGTGCTGGAAACGCCGGATGCGACCCTCCGCGGTATTGGGATCGCCGCGGCGGTGGTGGGGCTTATCGTGGTGTGGCTGGTGCGCGCCGGCTAGGCAGCCGTCGCGTCCCATTTATGCGCGATTGCCCTTGAATCGCCGCGATGTCGGGGGCACTTTCGCCGAGACCCCTTTTCAGGAGACCTGACGCCCATGGGCGCTCTTTTTAACGTGCCGTTCCGCCGCGCGATTCCGCGCGCGTTTGTGGCCATTTTCGTAACCGGCGCAATGCTTTGGCCCGGGTTTTCGCAGCCGGCGCAAGCGCGCGGCCCGGAGGCGATCGCCGACGTGGCAGAGGCCGTCATCGACGCGGTGGTCAACATCTCCACCAAACAGTCGGTGGACCTGCGGGGCGATGTGCCGGACCTGCCGCGCAGTTCGCCGTTCAGCGAATTCTTCGACGAATTCAACAAGAACCGACGCGATAACCGCGATGCGCCGACGCAGCGGCGGATCAATTCGCTCGGCTCCGGTTTCATCATCGACCCTGCCGGTTACGTGGTGACCAACAATCACGTCATTCAGGATGCCGACGAAGTCACCGTTATTCTCAACGACGGCACCACGATGAAGGCCACCCTTGTCGGCCGCGACACCAAGACCGATCTCGCACTGCTCAAGGTGGATCCGCCGAAGCCGCTGAAGGCGGTGAAGTTCGGCGACTCGGACAAGCTGCGGCTGGGCGAGTGGGTGATCGCCATCGGCAACCCATTCAGCCTGGGCGGCACCGTCACCGCCGGCATCGTCTCGGCGCGCAACCGTGACATCCAATCGGGTCCTTATGACAACTACATCCAGACCGACGCCGCCATCAATCGCGGCAATTCCGGCGGCCCCTTGTTTAACCTCAACGGCGAAGTGATCGGCGTCAACACCGCGATCATCTCACCCTCGGGCGGATCGATCGGCATCGGCTTTGCGGTGCCGTCGAAGACGGTGATGCCGGTGATCGAGCAACTGCGCCAGTTCAAGGAAGTACGGCGCGGCTGGCTCGGCGTGCGCATCCAGCAGGTCAATGCCGAAATCGCAGACAGCCTCAACGTCAACCCGGCGCGCGGCGCGCTGGTTGCCGGCGTCGATGACAAGGGTCCGGCCAAGCCCGCCGGCATCGAGCCGGGCGACGTGATCGTCAAGTTCGACGGCCGCGACATCAAGGAAATGCGCGACCTGCCGCGCATCGTCGCCGACGCACCGGTCGGCAAGGACGTCGAACTCGTGATCATCCGCAAGGGCCAGGAGATTACCAAACATGTGACGCTCGGACGGCTCGAGGACAACGACAAACGGGCTTCGCTGCAGAAGAAGGACGAAGACGACAACGCCAATCGTGACACCGACAAAAGCGATACCAACAAAGGCGACACCAACAAAGACGACACCAACAAAGGCGACACCAACAAAGGCGACACCGACAACCGCGGCGGCAGCAACAGCGGCACGCCGCGCGAGCGCAGCACCACCGATGTGGTCAAGCGGGCGCTTGGCCTCGATCTCGCCAATCTCACCGAAGACCTGCGCCGCGAGCACCGCATCAAGGACTCGGTGAAGGGCGTGCTGATCACCAAGGTCGATCCCAATTCGAAGGCTGCGGAGAAGCGCTTGCAGCCCGGCATGGTGATTGCCGAGGTACAGCAGGAGCCGGTGACGACCGCCGCCGATCTGCAACAGCGTCTCGACAAGCTCAGAAAGGACGGCAAGAAGTCGGTGGTGCTGCTGGTGATCTCGCCCGACGGCGACCCGAGCTTCGTAGCGCTCAGCCTGCAATAATTGCCGCAACAAGCGCGGTGCAACGGCCGGCCCTCGCGCCGGCCGTTTGCTTAGTCGAGCACATGGCTGACCATGCCGTCGGCGAGCTTGGGCTCGAACCAGGTCGACTTCGGCGGCATGATGCCCCCCGCATCGGCGACCGCGATAAGGTCATGCATCTGCGTCGGAAAAAGCGCGAAGGCGACCGCCATCTCGCCGGAATCGACGCGCTGCTGCAGCCCTTCGAGCCCGCGGGCGCCGCCAACGAAATCGATGCGCCTGTCGGTGCGCGGATCGGTGATGCCGAAGAGCGGTTCGATCAGGTTGCGGGTGAGCACCGTGATCGGCAACCGGCCGATCGGATCGCTCGCCACCAGGTCTGGACGAACGGCAAGCATGTACCAATGCCCGGCGAGATACATTCCATAGTCGCGAGCTGAGGTCGGCCTGACCGGCTGATCGGACGGCGTGACCGTGAAGTTCTTGCGCAGCTCGGCGAGCAACTGCTGCGGACTGCGGCCGTTCAAATCCTTGAGCACACGATTGTAGTCGAGGATGGTCATCTCGCGCTCGGGGAACATCACCGAGAGGAAGTAGCTGTGCGAGCCTTCGCCTCTGCGCGCCATGGCGACGCGCGCGGCAGCCGCCGAGCGGTGATGACCATCGGCGATGTAGACGGCGGGGAGCGCATCGAAGGCGCGCGTTAGTTTTGCAATCATTGCCGCGTCGGAGACGGCCCAAAGCTGATGCTGCACGCCATCGTCGGCGGTCACGTCAACCTCGGGCTTCCCGGCGGAACCCTCCGCCAAGAGCGCGTCGAGGGCCAGCGCATTTGGATAGCCGATCATCACCGGCCCGGTTTGCGCGTTGATCGCCTCGATCTGCCGCACGCGGTCGTCTTCTTTCACCGGCGTGGTAAATTCGTGTTTGCGGATGCGGTTGCTGGCGTAATCGGCAAGCGAGGCGATGCAGGCAAGGCCGGTCTGCGTGCGCCCGCGCCGGATGAGCCGGTATACGTAATAGCAAGGCTTGGCGTCACGCATCAGCACGCCGGCCGTCTGCATGCGTTGCAAATTCTCCGCCGCCTTGGCGTAGACGGCCGGATCGTAAGGATTAACCGAGGGATCGAAATCGATCTCGGGTTTGGAGACGTGCAGGAAACTCCACGGCTTGCCCTTCGCACGCTCGCGCGCTTCCGCGCTCGACAGCACATCGTAAGGCGGAGCCAGCACTTCGCCGGCGCGGCCGGGTGCAGCACGCAAGGCGCGAAAAGGCTGAATGAGCGGCAAGACGGGCACTCCGGACTAATCGGTCATGCGCGGGCTTGACCCGCGCATCCATCTGTTTCTTTTGAAGAGAGATGGATTGCCGGGTCAAGCCCGGCAATGACAGTTCGAGCAAGCCGCGACTGCATGACCCGGCCAACCGCCATCCTCATTGCAGGGCCGACCGCCAGCGGTAAGTCGGCGCTGGCGCTTGCGCTCGCCGAGAGAATCGGCGGCGTCATCGTCAACGCCGATTCCATGCAGGTCTATCGCGATCTGCGCATCATCACCGCGCGGCCGACGCCCGAGGAAGAGGCGCGCGTGCCGCACCGCCTCTATGGGCACGTTAATGCCGCGGTGAATTATTCCACCGGCCAGTGGCTACGCGACGTCGCGTCGGTGCTGGACGAAACGAAAGTCGCCGGCCGGGTGCCGATCCTGGTCGGCGGCACCGGCTTGTATTTCAAGGCATTGACTGCAGGCTTGGCGGCGGTGCCGCCGATTCCCGCCGATCTGCGCGCCGAGGTGCGCGCCCGCCTTGGGCGCGAAGGCGCGGCGGTGCTGCATGCCGAACTGCTGCAGCGCGATCCAGTGACGGCACGGCGCATTACCGTCAATGACCGCTCGCGCATCTCGCGGGCGCTGGAAGTCGTGCTGGCGACCGGGCGTCCGCTGTCGGACTGGCATCGCGAAGGATTGCCGCCGTTGATCGATCCGGCGACGGCGGCCAAAGTTTTCGTCACTTGCGAGCGTGCCGAGCTGGTGCGGCGGATCGAAATGCGCTTTGCGGCGATGCTTTTAGCGGGCGCGCTGGAGGAGGTGAGGGCGCTCGCCGCACGCAACCTCGATCCCAACTTGCCGGCGATGAAAGCGCACGGGGTACCCTGGCTGATCCGTCATCTGCGCGGCGAGCTTTCGCTTGCGGAGGCGACCGCGGGCGCGGTCATGGACACCCGCCGCTACGCCAAGCGCCAGCTCACCTGGTTTCGCAATCAGATGAAGGACTGGCCGCGGGAAACGGCGGAAACGGCGCAGGCGACGCTTGAAAGGGGGATTTTCGCCGGTAAATGACGCCGCTTTGTGCTTGACCGGGCTCCGGCGGCACCCTATAACCCGCGCAATGAAAATTCAGGTTGAAAGAATGTTTAGCAATTTTATTACTGTAGCGAAGCTTCGGACGCTGGCATGGCTCTAAAAAAGAGCCGCGGCAGAGCGTCCGACATGGCCCGTTGCGGGCCTTTTTTATTGCCAGTGACGATGCGGTGAGACGAAAGGAAATGCCATGACACGCGAAATGACCGGCGCCGAAATGGTGATCGAGGCGCTCGCCGACCAGGGCGTCAAACACATCTTCGGTTATCCCGGTGGCGCTGTGCTGCCGATCTATGACGCGCTGTTCGCGCAGGACCGGGTGCGCCACATCCTGGTGCGGCACGAGCAGGGTGCGGTGCACGCGGCGGAAGGCTATGCGCGGTCCTCCGGTAAGGTCGGCTGCGTGCTGGTGACCTCGGGACCCGGCGCGACGAATGCGGTCACGGGTTTGACCGACGCGCTGATGGATTCGATTCCGATCGTGTGTCTCACCGGGCAGGTGCCGACGCATCTGATCGGCAACGATGCGTTTCAGGAGGCGGACACGGTCGGCATCACGCGGCCATGCACCAAGTACAACTATCTGGTCAAAAGCATCGCCGATCTGCCGCGCGTGCTGCACGAAGCTTTTCACATCGCGGCGAGCGGCCGGCCCGGGCCGGTGGTAGTCGATATCCCCAAGGACATCCAGTTCGCCAAGGGCGTCTATGCCAAGCCCAAGGATTTTGCCCACACCGGCTATCGCCCCAAGCTCAAGGGCGACTTGGACAAGATCAAGCAGGCGATTGAGCTGATGGTGCATGCCAAGCGGCCGCTGTTTTACACCGGCGGCGGGGTGATCAATTCCGGCAAGGCCGCGAGCGACTTGCTGCGCGAACTGGTCAAACTCACCGGCTTCCCCATCACCTCGACGCTGATGGGGCTCGGCGCCTATCCGTCCGCCGATCCGCAGTGGATCGGCATGCTCGGCATGCACGGCACGCTCGAAGCCAACATGGCGATGCACGATTGCGACCTGATGATTTGCATCGGTGCGCGCTTCGACGACCGTATTACCGGCCGGCTCGATGCTTTCTCACCTGGCTCGAAAAAGATCCATGTCGACATCGACCCGTCTTCGATCAACAAGAATGTCAAGGTCGATGTGCCGATTGTCGGCGATTGCGCGCATGTGCTCGAGGACATGGTGCGGCTGTGGCGCACGCAGGCCAAGCAGGTCGACAAAAAGGCGCTGTCGATGTGGTGGACGCAGATCGACAAATGGCGCGCACGCAAGTCGCTTGCCTATCGGCATTCCAATGAGCTGATCAAGCCGCAATACGCCATCCAACGGCTTTACGAGCTGACCAAGGACAAGGACGTCTACATCACCACCGAGGTCGGCCAGCACCAGATGTGGGCGGCGCAGTTCTACGGCTTCCAGGAGCCCAACCGCTGGATGACGTCGGGCGGCCTCGGCACCATGGGTTACGGCCTGCCGGCCTCGGTCGGCGTGCAGCTCGCGCATCCGAAATCGCTGGTCATCGACATCGCCGGCGAGGCCTCGGTGCTGATGACCATGCAGGAGCTCTCGACCGCCGTGCAGTACCGGCTGCCGGTCAAGATCTTCATCCTCAACAACCGCTACATGGGCATGGTGCGGCAATGGCAGGAACTGCTGCACGGCGGTCGCTATTCGGAAAGCTATTCGGAAGCGCTGCCCGATTTCGTCAAGCTCGCCGAGGCCTATCACGCCGTCGGCATCCGCTGCGAGAAGCCGGGCGACCTCGATCACGCCATCCGGCAGATGATCGAGGTCGATAAGCCGGTGCTATTCGACTGCGTGGTCGATCCGCACGAGAACTGCTTCCCGATGATTCCCTCGGGCCGCGCGCATAACGAGATGATCCTCGGCGACGCCGGCGTGTCGGTGGAAGATGCCGTGACCGAAGAAGGCAAGGTGATGGTGTAGTCATGAAAGTCGCGATCATCGGTGCCGGCAATGTCGGCGGAGCGCTCGCCGGCAATTGGGCGCAGAAGGGGCATGAGATCTTCCTCGGCGTCCGCGATCCGACGGCGGAGAAGACGCAAAGCCTGCTCGCCAAGCTCGGGGGCAAGGCGCGCGCCGGCACGGCGGCAGAGGCCGCGGCCGCCGGCGACGTGATCGTGGTGTCGACGCCGTGGCCGGCGACCGAAACGGTCATCCGTTCGATGGGCGATCTCAAGGGCAAGATCGTCCTCGACGCCACCAACCCTTTGTCGCGCGGGCCAGATGGTATTTCGCTCGCCATCGGCCACAGCACCTCGGCCGGCGAGAAAGTGCAAGAATGGGCGGCGGGCGCCTCCGTCTACAAGACACTGAACACCAAGGGTTTCGGCAACATGGCGAACCCGGTGTTTAACGGCGTGAAATCGGTCATGTTCGTCGCTGGCGATGACGCCGGCAACAAGCGCAAGGTGATGGAGTTGGTCGGCGATCTCGGCTTCGAGGTTATCGACGCCGGGCCGTTGCGCAATGCGCGCCTCTTGGAAGCGCACGCTATGTTGTGGATCGATCTCGCGCTCGCGCGCGGCCAGGGCCGCGACTTCGCGTTTGGAATTCTCCGGAGATGAATGCCATGAACGCTCCCACGCCCAGCACGAGCCATTATCCCGCCGCGCCCACGGCGCAGAAGCCGGAAACGCATACCTTGTCGGTGTTGGTCGACAACGAGCCGGGCGTGCTGGCGCGTGTCATCGGTCTGTTCTCCGGCCGCGGCTACAACATCGAGTCGCTCACCGTGTCGGAGACCGAACATCAGGCTCATCTCTCGCTGATCACGGTGGTTACCACCGGTACGCCGATGGTAATCGAGCAGATCAAGAACCAGCTCGACCGCCTGGTGCCGGTGCACCGCGTGGTCGATATGACGCTGACCGGCCGCTCGATCGAGCGCGAGTTGGCCATGGTAAAGGTGCGCGGCAAGGGCGAGAACCGGGTCGAAGCGCTGCGGCTCGCCGACGCCTTCCGCGCCCGCGTCATCGACGCCACCACCGAGAGTTTCGTCTTCGAGATCACCGGCGCCAGCGACAAGATCGAGCAGTTCATCGCGCTGATGCTGCCGCTCGGCCTCGTCGAGGTGGCGCGCACCGGCATCGCTGCCATCGTGCGCGGGCCCGAGGGCATGCACGCGCGCTAGCAATTTGTCATGCCCGGGCTTGTCCCGGGCATCCACGTCTTGCTATCGACGCAGCGCCAAATGAAAAGCGTGGATGGCCGGGACAAGCCCGGCCATGACGTTGAGAAAAGCCGCCGGGCAACGCGCCCAAATAGGGATTAACAATCATGCGTGTTTATTACGATCGCGACGCCGACCTGAACCTGATCAAGGGCAAGAAGGTCGCCGTCGTCGGCTATGGCAGCCAGGGCCACGCCCACGCGCTCAATTTGCGCGATTCCGGCGTCAAGGAGGTCGCGGTCGCGCTGCGTAAGTCATCCGCCGGCGTGAAGAAGGCGGAGGCGGAAAAGTTCAAGGTGATGGACGTGGCCGAGGCCGCCAAATGGGCCGACGTCATGATGATGCTGACGCCCGACGAATTGCAGGCCGACATCTATAACGACCACCTCGCCAAGAACATGAAGCAGGGCGCGGCGCTGATGTTTGCGCATGGGCTCAACGTGCATTTCAATTTGATCGAGCCGCGCGCCGATCTCGACGTGATGATGATCGCGCCCAAGGGCCCCGGCCACACGGTGCGCTCGGAATATCAGCGCGGCGCCGGCGTCCCGTGCTTGCTGGCGGTGCACAAGGACGTCTCCGGCAATGCGCATGACCTGTCGCTTTCCTATGGCGCGGCGATCGGCGGCGGCCGCGCCGGCATCATCGAGACCACGTTCAAGGAGGAATGCGAGACCGACCTGTTCGGCGAGCAAACCGTGCTGTGCGGTGGCCTCGTCGAGCTGATGAAAGCCGGCTACGAGACGCTGGTCGAGGCCGGCTACGCGCCAGAGATGGCCTATTTCGAGTGCGTGCACGAGGTGAAGTTGATCGTCGACCTCATCTACGAGGGCGGCATCGCCAACATGAACTACTCGGTGTCGAACACGGCGGAATATGGCGAATACGTCTCTGGCCCGCGCGTGGTGACGCCGCAGGTCAAGGCCGAGATGAAGAAGGTGCTGGCCGACATCCAATCCGGCCGCTTCACCAAGGACTGGATGCTGGAGAACAAGGTCAACCAGACCTCTTTCAAAGCGACCCGCGCCAAACTCGCCGAGCACCCGATCGAGCAGGTCGGCGCCAAGCTGCGCGAGATGATGCCGTGGATCAAGCAGCGGGCGTTGGTCGACCGCAGCAGAAACTAATGTTGCGCGGGCTCCTTATTGCCGCAGCAACGGCCGTCCTTACAGGGGCGGCCGTGCCTGTTTTGGCCGGCGACCAGGGCGAGCCCGAGCAGACCTGCGACGGCAGCACCTACGAGATCGTCGAGTGCCTCAAGGCGAAGACGGCGCAATGGGACAAGCGCATGACGATCGCCTACCAGCGCATGCGTAATGCCGGCGAGGAAAAGCAGCGCGAGCAGCTGCTCAAGGCGCAGCGGCTGTGGATCCAGTACCGCGACGCCAATTGCCTCTATTACGATCTCGGCGAGGGCACCATCGCGCGCATCGATGCCGGCGAGTGCATGCTGCGGATGACCAAGGACCGCGCGCTCGAGCTCGAAGGCAAGGAAGACCGCAATTAGCGGCTACCTCTTGATCTGCTCGCCCAGCCAGCGCGCGACTTCGTTGGTGGAATTGCCCTTCGCGCCTGCGCGCAAATTGGCGTCGCGCATCAGTTCGACCGGGATCGCACCGACGAGCGGCGTGAGCGCCGCGACCAGCCGCTCGTCATGCGCGCGCTCGGGCGCCAACAACAAGATCGCGTCATAGGGCGGAATGGCGTGGCTCACGTCGTCGAGGGTGACGAGATCGAATTGTGCGAGGCGGCCGTCGCTGGTGTAGGCCGCGGCTACGTCGACATCGCCGGCGGCGACGGCCTGATACATGAAATCTGATTGCATGGTGCGCTGCTGGCGAAAGTTCAGAGCGTAAGCGTCGCGCAACGCCTTCCACTCCGGGCGCTCGAAGAACTCGTAGTCGCCGGCAATCGAAAGTTGCGACGCCCGCGCCGCCAGATCGGCGATGGAGCGGATGCCGAGCCGTTGCGCGCGCCAGCGCGGCATCGCCAGCGCATAAGCGTTCTCGAAGCCGAGCGCGCCGAGCATATGGATGCCGTACGTTGCTTGCAGCCAGCGCGCGACCTCGGAGAGCACCTCGGCGCGCGGTTTCATATCCGTCCGGTGCATCTGATTGGTCCAGATCGTGCCGGAATAATCGACGTAGGCGTCGATCTCGTTGGCCGCGAGCGCGTTGAAAATGACCGCCGAGCCGAGACCGTCGCGGCGCGCGGCGGAGAGCCCATTGGCGGCCAAGCGCTGCTCGATCAGCGCTGCCAGCACGTATTGCTCGGTGAAGGGCTTGGCGCCGATGAGGTAACGCGCCTGCGTACCGCCAAGGCTCGGCAGCAGCGCGGCGAGCACCACCAGCAGGAGACCGATGCCGCCAGCGATCACGCGCCGGCGGCTGCGGACGGCGACGCCACGCTCCATGAGCGCCAGCAATTGATCGACCGCAAGCGCGAGGCCGGCAGCGGCGACGCAGCCGAAGGCAACGAACACCCAGTTCTGCGTCTGCAGGCCGGCAAAAATGTAATTGCCGAGGCTGGTCTGGCCGATCGGCGTTGCCAGCGTGGCGGTGCCGATCACCCACACCGCCGAGGTGCGGATGCCCGCCATGATCACCGGCAGCGCCAGCGGCAATTCGATCTCGCGCAGGGACTTCGCCGGCGTCATGCCGATGACGCGCGCGGCGTCGCGCAAGCGCGGATCGACGCCGGCTAAGCCTGTTACCGTGTTGCGCAGCACCGGCAGCATGGAATAGAGCGCCAGCGCCAGCACCGAGGGTAGGAAGCCGAGCGCCGAGAAACCGGCGCCGAAAATTCGTTGCGAAAGCGCGGCGAGCACAAGCAGCAGCGGATAGAACAGCGCCAGCAGCGCCAAGCCAGGGATGGTCTGAATTACGCTGGCAAGCCCGAGCAGGATTGCGCGCAACAGCGGCCGCCGCATCGACACGATCGCCAGCGGCAAGCTGATGCCTAAGCCGAGCGCGAGCGCGACGACGCTCACCAGCACGTGGCTGCCGAGGTAACCGGGCAGCCGCGCGAAAGCCTCGGCAAAGCGCGCGTCAAAATCCATCGCGCGCGATGATGGCATGGTTTGCAAGCGCGCGGCGAGCCGCTAGTTTGCTCTCAAAACAGGGGAAACGCGCGTGGCGGAAAACGCAGCGGCGGTGGCGCTCGGCGACGTGGTGGTGGCGTTTCGCCTCGCCGGCGGGACGAGTTTCACCGCGGTTAAGCGCGCCAATCTCGAGGTCGCCGACGGTGAGTTCGTTGCCATCGTCGGACCGACCGGCTGCGGCAAATCGACATTGCTCAACATCGCTGCCGGGCTGCTCGCGCCGGCCGCGGGCCGTGTCGATATTTTCGGGGCTCCGCTCACGACGCTCAACCGCCAGGCGGGCTATCTGTTTCAAGCGGATGCGCTGTTTCCCTGGAAGACGGCGCTCGAGAACGTCGCTATTGGGCTTGAGACCGCTGGCATGGCGAGGCGGCAAGCCCAGCCGCGCGCGCACGAGTGGCTTACGCGAGTCGGGCTCGGCGGCTTCGGCGACCGCTATCCGCACATGCTCTCGGGCGGTCAGCGCAAGCGCGTGGGGCTGGCGCAGGTGCTGATCCGCGATCCGAAAATCTTGCTGATGGACGAGCCGTTCGGCCCGCTCGACGCGCAGACCCGGCAGATCATGGGCAACCTGCTGCTCGACCTGTGGAGCGCCGACAAGAAAGCAGTATTGTTCGTCACCCACGATCTGGAGGAGGCGATCGCATTGTCCGATCGCGTCGTCATCATGTCGGCGGGACCAGCCTCGCGCATCATCGGCGATTGGCGAGTGCCATTGTCGCGGCCGCGCGACATTTCCGAGGTCAAGCTTGATCCGGCCTTCCATGATCTGCACCGCGAGATTTGGCACAAGCTGAAGGCAGAAGTGCTCAAAGGCTATGCGCAGGCGGAGAGTATTTAGCATGCCGCGCACACAGCTCTTGCTTTTGCAAACCCTGGTCGCGGTGATCGCGATAGCGGTGTGGTACGTCTTCTCCACCTTTCCGGTCTTTGGCCACATGCTGCTGCCGCCGTTCTTTTTCTCCAATCCGGTCGATGTCGCCCAGCAAGTCGTGGCCTGGTTCGCGAGCGGCGTGATCTGGAAACATCTGTGGGTGACGCTCTGGGAATCGATCCTCGCCTTCGTGCTCGGCTCGCTCGGCGGCGTCGCCGTCGGATTCTGGTTCGCGCGTCAGCCGCGCACCGCTGCGGTGTTTGATCCTTACGTCAAGATGATCAACGCGCTGCCGCGCGTGGTGCTGGCGCCGATCTTCACGCTCTGGCTCGGCCTCGGCATCTGGTCGAAGGTTGCGCTCGGCATCACGCTGGTGTTCTTCATCGTCTTTTTCAACGTCTATCAGGGCGTCAAGGAGGTCTCGCCGACGGTGTTGGCGAACGCGCGCATGCTCGGCATGAACGAGCGGCAATTGATGCGCCACGTCTACTGGCCGTCGGCGTTGTCGTGGATGTTCTCTTCGCTGCACACTTCGGTCGGCTTCGCCGTGGTCGGAGCGGTGGTCGGCGAATATCTCGGCTCCGCCGCCGGCCTCGGCTACCTGATCCAGCAGGCGGAAGGCGTCTTCGACGTCGCCGGTGTGTTCGCCGGCATGTTCGTTCTGGCGGTGTTCGTCATTGTCATCGACATGGTCGTGAGCCTGGTGGAAAAAAAGCTCTTGGTCTGGCGGCCAGAAGCGGGCAGACCCTAGTCACCGCCGCGGCGCTGGCTTATCGTGCCACCCAAACGGCTGCCAAGGCCGCGCTTTTTGGGAGGACGTCCATGATGAAATTGTTCCAGCGGCTCGGCGCCGTGCTGGCCGCGCTTGTTGTATCGTCGGGCCTTGCGCTCGCGCAATCCAAAGTCACGCTCGCCGTAGGCGGCGGCGCCTGCCTCTGTTATCTGCCGACCATGCTCGCCAAACAGCTTGGCGAATACGAGAAGGCCGGCGTCAACGTCGAGGTGGTCGATTTCAAGGGCGGCTCCGAATCGCTGAAAGCCGTCATCGGCGGTTCAGCGGACGTCGTTTCCGGCTATTTCGACCACTGCGTCAACCTTGCCGCCAAGGGTCAGCACTTGCAGGCCTTCGTGGTCTATGATCGCTTTCCCGGCCTTGCGCTGGTGGTTTCGCCCAAGCATGCGAGTGAGATCAAGTCGGTGAAGGACCTCGCCAACAAGAAGGTCGGTGTGTCGGCACCCGGCTCCTCCACCGACTTCTTCCTCAAATATCTGTTGAGCAAGAACGGCGTCGATCCGAACTCGGTCGGCGTGATCGGCGTCGGCCTCGGTGCCACTGCAGTGGCGGCGATGGAGCAGGGACAGATCGACGCCGCGGTCATGCTCGACCCGGCGGTGACGATCCTGGCTAACAAATACAAGGATCTGACCATTCTGAGCGACACGCGTTCGCAGAAGGATACGCTCGCCGTGTTCGGCGGTGAATATCCGGGCGGCGCGCTCTACACGCGGGCCGATTGGATCGCCTCGCACGAGAAGGAAGTGCAGGCGATGACCAACGCTATCACCGCCACGCTGAAATGGATCCACTCGCATACCCCCGAGGAGATCGCCGACAAGATGCCGCCGGAGTATGTCGGCAAGGACAAGGCGCTTTATATCGCCGCGCTCAAGAACACGCTGCCGATGTATTCCGAAAACGGCCGCATGGATCCGAAGGGCGCGCAGGCGGTACTCGCGGTGTTTTCGCAATCCTCGCCGGACGTGGCGAAGGCCAATATCGACTTGTCGAAGACCTACACCAACAAATATGTCGACGAAGCGATCAAGAAGATGGGAATGAAGTAGCAAGGATGTCGTCCCGGGCGAGCGTCAGCGAGACCCGGGACCCATAACCCCCAGACCATCGATAGGCTGCGGCGTATGGGTCCCCGCCTTCGCGGGGACGACAGCAATTTCGCCGCGCCATGAATATCCTCTCTATCCAGTCGCACGTCGCCTACGGCCATGTCGGCAACGCGGCGGCGGTGTTTCCGCTGCAACGGATTGGCGTCGAGGTGTGGCCGATTCATACCGTGCAATTCTCCAACCACACCGGCTATGGCGAATGGCGCGGTCGCGCTTTCGACGGCGGCCTCATCCGCGAGCTGGTCGCCGGCATCGAGCAGCGCGGCGGACTCGACCAATGCGACGGCGTGCTATCGGGCTACTTGGGTGCCGCCGATATCGGCGAAGCCATCCTCGACGCGGTCGCGACGGTCAAGCGCGCCAACCCGGCGGCCCTGTATTGCTGCGACCCGGTGATCGGCGACGTCGGGCGCGGCGTTTTCGTGCGCGATGGCATTCCCGAATTCATGCGCGACCAAGCGGCGCCGACGGCCGATATCGTCACGCCCAATCAGTTCGAGCTCGATTATCTCATCGGCCGTCCGGGCCGCACCCTCGCGCAAGTGGGCGACGCGGTGAAGGCACTGCACGAACGCGGGCCGCGCGTCGTGCTGGTCACCTCGTTGCACACGGCGGAGACGCCGGCAGACGCCATCGATCTCTTGGCGTCGGAGGGCGGCCGCCGCCTACGCCTGCGCACGCCGCGGCTTGAGCTCAATATCAACGGCGCGGGCGATGCCATCGCCGCGCTGTTCTTTGCGCATTATCTGCGTTCGCGCGACATCGGACAGGCGCTCGCTCGCGCAGCCTCTGCCCTGTTTGGCGTGCTGGCGAAGACTGCGGAGATGGGCGCGCGCGAACTCCAGCTCGTGGCGGCGCAGCAGGAGCTGGTCGAACCGCGGCGGATGTTCGAGGTTGAAGAACTCGGCACATGAACCGATCCCCATCGCTCTTTCGCGTCGATCGGCTGGAGCTTGTCTTCGAGCCGCGGACCTGGGCCTTCGTCGAGGAGCGGCGCGCTGAGATCGACGATTTCTTCGCCGAGCTCCAACGCAGGGTGCCGGCGGTTTGGAACGGCCGCGTGCTGCTGCTGCACCGCCAGGCGATTGCCGGCGGCGTGTTTCGCGGCGCCTATCTCGAAACCGACTACGCAAGCTTCGCCGCCTGGCGCGCCTGGGGACGGCCGCCGGCCGGCGTGCATGATTGTTTCGGCGCCGCCGCGCTCATCGCCGCCGACGGTGCGGCGCTGCTCGGCGTCATGGGCGAACACACCGCGAATGCCGGCCGTGTCTATTTCCCCTGCGGTACACCCGATCCTGACGACATCGTCGCGGGCCGCGTCGATCTCGATCTGAGCGTCGCCCGCGAGCTGAAAGAAGAAACCGGGATGGACGTTGCCGAATTCAGCGCCGATCCAGGTTGGACGACGGTGGTCGATGGCGGCCTGATCGCGCAAGTCAAAACGCTGCGCAGTAGTATGGACGCGCAGATATTGCGGTCTCGCATTTGCACATATTTGGCGCAGGAAGAACGGCCGGAGCTCGCCGATATTCGTATCGTGCGTAGCGCGGCCGATTTCGCCCCCACCATGCCGCGCTTTGTCACCGCCTTCCTCAGCGCCTATTTTGCGAGGGACTAGCTTGCCAAGCCCGCCCTCATGGCGTGAACTCGTTGACATGAAGCTCGAACACATCGCCAAGCGGTTCCGCATCGATAAGCCGGACAAGTTTCGCCTCTCCGATCACGAACCGTCCGAGTGCTGCGGTCTCACCATCGACAAGGCCGAAGCCAAAACCGCGCTCGCCGACGGCATCGAGCGCCTCGCCGATTTGCAGGATCGGCTCTACGCTGATGACCGCTGGGCGGTGTTGATTGTACTGCAGGGCATGGACGCTGCCGGCAAGGACAGCGTCATCAAGCACGTCATGAGCGGACTTAATCCGCAAGGCGTGGCGGTGCATTCTTTCAAACAGCCGAGCGCGGAGGAGCTGCAACATGATTTTCTTTGGCGGGTCGAGCAGAAGCTGCCGGCCCGCGGCCGCATCGGCATTTTCAACCGTTCACATTATGAAGAAGTGTTGGTGGTGCGCGTGCATCGCGAAAAGTTGGCAAGCGAGCGCTTGCCCGATGGTTTGGCGAGCAAGCGGCTCTGGCAGCGGCGGTTCGCCGATATCCGTGCCTTCGAAAGCCATTTGGCGCGCAACGGCACGGTGATCTTGAAGTTCTTCCTCAACGTGTCGCGCGACGAACAACGTCGTCGCTTTCTCGACCGCATTGAGCAGCCGGGCAAGCGCTGGAAATTCTCCATGGGCGACGTTGAAGAGCGTGAGCTGTGGCCGAAATATGTTGCCGCCTACGAGGACGCGATCCGCGAAACCAGTCGGCCGGAAGCCCCCTGGTATGTCGTGCCGGCCGACAACAAATGGTTCTCGCGTATGGTGGTGGCGGCGGCGCTGGTCGACACGCTCGGTGCGCGGAAACTCGGTTACCCGAAGGTGAGCGGCAAGGCGCTCAAGGAATTGCGCAAAGCAGAGAAGGCGTTGAAGGCCGAATAATCACCAAATGCCGGGGATGAGGCGCCAGCGCACCCTGATGCAGTAGTCGGCATAGCCCGGAAGGTTGCGCCTCAAAAACGATTCCTCGTCGAGCAGCCGCCACGCGAGGATTGGTATCGTGGCGATGAAGACCAACAGGCCCCAATACGAGCCGAGCGCAAGCGGCGTGCAGAGCATAAGCAGGAGCGCGCCGGCGTACATGGGATGGCGCACGATCCCATAAAGGCCGGTCGAGACGACCGGCTGATCGGCCTCCACCTGGATGGTCGAGGCGGCGTAGCTGTTCTGCTTCATCACCACGAAAAAAATGACGAAGCTCGCCGCGACGCCGGCATCGGCCACGAGCACCAGCCAGGTCGGGACGGCGGACCAATGCCAGCGGTGGTCGAAACCGGGCAGCGCGACGAGCAGCAGGAAGCTGATGATGATCGCGCTGATGATGGTCTTCTGCGCCGGCTCCTGCTCGGCCGCCGGCCCGGCGCGCATACGCCGCGCGAGCAGCGCCGGATCGTGTCTGCGGAAATAGATGCCGATGATAGCGGATGCGCCCGCGAAGATGAGCGCGTAGAACCAGCCTTGCCAAAAACGGAGCGTGCCCGCTGGCACAAACAGGAACGCTGCGAAGATCAAGAGCGACGCGATCGTCCGCCGCCAAGCGTGGCGCGTGAGGTCGCTCGTGTCGTTGGTCATGATCTCCTCGCTTGCAAATAGGCAAACAATGCTGACCTATCGTTACGCTTGATTCATACCGGCGCTTTCCGCTAGAAGCGTGCCGTTCTCAAGCGGTTAACGCGGACTTTACCGAGTTTCGCCAGTTTGGCCGTGGAAAACGCGGGTGATTTGCATACCATGTCGACGCGCCACACCATTCGCGCGATCGAGCGGGCGGCCACGGCCGAACCCGCGTCCACCCTCATTCCGGGCTCGCTCCTTCTCCTTATCCGCCCCTGAGGGCCGGCTGGGCATTTGCGCCTGGGCACTCGGGGGATGACCAAACGAGCAACCCCATAGAGCGCCCGTTCCGCGGCGCATTCCGACGAGAAGGATTTATCCCATGACTACGATGCCGAAGTCCGAGAGGGACCGCGTCGTCATCTTCGACACCACGTTGCGTGATGGCGAGCAGTGCCCGGGCGCGACCATGACGCATGAGGAGAAACTCGAAGTCGCCGAGCTGCTCGACGACATGAGCGTCGACATCATCGAGGCCGGCTTTCCGATCGCCTCGGAGGGCGACTTCGCCGCCGTGCACGAGATCGCCAAGCGCGCCAAGAACGCGGTGATCTGCGGGCTCTCGCGCGCCGGCTTCAAGGATATCGACCGCTGCGCCGAGGCGATTAAGCCGGCCAAGCGCAAGCGCATCCACACCTTCATCTCCACCTCGCCGGTGCACATGAAATACAAGCTGCAGAAACAGGCGCACGAGGTCTACGAGATGGTGATCGCGCAGGTCACGCGCGCGCGCGGCCATACCGACGACGTCGAGTGGTCGGCGGAGGACGCCACACGCACCGATCATGACTTCCTCTGCCGCTGCGTGGAAGCGGCGATCAACGCCGGCGCCACCACCATCAACATTCCCGACACCGTCGGCTACACGGTGCCGGAGGAATATTTCGCGCTCCTTGAGATGCTGCGCACGCGCGTGCCCAACGCTGACAAAGCGCGCTTCTCCACCCATTGCCACAACGATCTCGGCATGGCGGTCGCCAATTCGCTTGCCGGGGTAAAGGCCGGAGCGCGGCAGATCGAATGCACCATCAACGGCATCGGCGAGCGTGCCGGCAACGCCGCGCTGGAAGAAGTCGTCATGGCGATGAAGGTGCGCAACGACGTGTTGCCGTATTGGACCGCCGTCGAGGCGACCATGCTGACGCGCGCCAGCAAGCTCGTCTCGGCGGCAACGTCCTTCCCGGTGCAGTTCAACAAGGCGATCGTCGGGCGCAACGCCTTCGCGCACGAGAGCGGTATCCATCAGGACGGCATGCTCAAGAACGCGCAGACCTACGAGATCATGACGCCGGAATCGGTCGGCGTGAAGCAGACCTCGCTGGTCATGGGCAAGCATTCTGGCCGCCACGCCTTCGTGCACAAGCTGGAGGAACTTGGTTATCAACTGGCCGGCAATCAGCTGGAAGACGCCTTCGTGCGTTTTAAAGCGCTGGCCGACCGCAAGAAGCAAATTTTCGATGAGGACATCGAGGCGCTGGTCGACGAGGAGATCGCGACCGCGCACGACCGCATCAAGATCGTCTCCTTGACGGTGATTGCCGGCACCATGGGCCCGCAGTCGGCGACGCTCACGCTCGACATCGATGGCAAGCACGTCACGACGCAATCGACCGGCAACGGCCCGGTCGACGCCACCTTCAACGCCATTCATGCGCTGGTGCCGCATGAGGCCAAGCTCGAGCTCTACCAAGTGCATGCGGTGACCGAGGGCACCGACGCGCAAGCGGAAGTCTCGGTTCGGCTGGCGGAGAACGGCCGCGCCGTGACCGCACGCGGCGCCGACCCCGATACGCTGGTGGCCTCGGCCAAGGCCTATCTCGGTGCGCTCAACAAGCTGATGAGCCGGCGCAACAAGGCGCAAGCCGCCGAACGCCGTATCCATTCGACCGAGGTCGGCTGACGCACGAAAACGTCCGCTGATTGTCGCGCAAGTGGGAATCCAGGGCACCGAAATCAGCCCTGGGTCCCCGCTTTCGCGGGGACGAACGGAAAAGGTGAAGGCGCACCATTTGCGTCTCCGTGATTCGTTCCACGGAACCGCGAAAATCACATTTTAACCGCATTCTGTTCTCGCGGACGACGGAATTGCTCACTACCTGCCGCGCTTGAGCATTTTTCTGCAGGACGAGGAATTCCAACGACATGAGAAAGGTACTCTGCGCGGGTGCCCTAGCGCTCGCGATGATCGGTTCGTTGTCGGGGATGCCGACGCTGGCCACCGAGTTAGCCGCGGAGCAGGGACCGCAAGCCGCCATTGATATTCCGCGCATCAAACGCGTGCTGAGACTGTCGCCGGAGCAGGCGCGCTACTGGGCGCCGGTGGAAGCGGCCTTGCACGATATCGCGCGGCATCAGACGCATGATGCATCGGAAGGCTTGGTGCGGCGCATCAGCAACCGTGTCGTGTCGATCGTGCTCACCAGCGCGGCGATCGAGCGCCTGGCAGTGGCGGCGCGGCCGTTGATCGCCGTACTCAACGACGAGCAGAAACAGAATGCGCGCGCGCTCGCGCAAGAGATGGGGCTCGGCCCCGTGGTGATGGCTGCGCTCAACTAGTTCGCGGCTGGCGCCGGCAACGCGCCGGCGTCCGAATTCCTGCGCTCGATTTTTCTGAACGCGCGTACATCTCTCTATCCAAACTTTAACTTGCTAAGGCGGCGGCAGCCCCCACCATTGGCGTACCGAACAACGCCATTGGAGGTGGCCATGTGGAAGACCGTTCTGGCCGGCACGACCGCGCTTGCGATCGCCGGCGCAACCTTTGCCTACGCACAATCGAGTCCCGACCCGTTCACGCGCGCACCGGGCTGGCGCCCGTCGACGGAAGACATCACCGCGCTCGGCGAGGCGCGCATCGCAGCGTTGCATGCGGGCCTCAAGCTCACCGCCGAGCAGGAGAAGAACTGGCCGCCGCTGGAAGCGGCCATGCGCGACCTCGCCAAGCAGCGCTCCGAGCGCTTCGCCGCGCGGGCGAGCGCCAATCCGCCGACCGATCCGATCGAGCGGCTGGCGCAGCGCGCCGATCTAATCGAGAGCCGCGGCGCGGCGCTCAAGAAGCTCGCGCAGGCGGCCGAGCCGCTCTACAAGAGCCTCGACGACAGCCAGAAGCACCGCTTCATTTTGCTGGCGCGTCTTGAACAGCGTCACTTTGGCCATCACTGGCGTGGCGGCTGGCAACAGCGCGAGTGGCGCGGGCCGATGATGCGTGGACCGCTGCCGCCGATGCAGCCGCAGTAAGCCACGCCTGGAGCCAAGCGGGCGGCCGCCAACGCGCTGTGTCCCCGAGCGCGCGCCGCAGCCCAGGAAGCCGCCGGACTTTTTCCGGCGGCTTTTCCGTTTTGCCTACTTGCCATGAAGCGCGCACGGCTGCGCCTGCTGGACAGGTCGGGCGGCCTTTGCTAACAGTCCGCGCTGGCGGCTCGGCCGCGGCGATCCGGGCGCATAGCTCAGTTGGTAGAGCAGCTGACTCTTAATCAGCGGGTCCAAGGTTCGAGTCCTTGTGCGCCCACCAATCATCTCAACGACTTACACTCAGACGCGATCGAACAGACCGAGCACGGTTTACAGCACCGTTTACAGTTTTGTTCCCTGTTCGAGCTTCATGATCGCGATCTCGGCGAGCTTCACATCACGGCCGAGATAGTGTGCATCGAGGATCGCTTCGACGTCTCGCAGGCTGTGGCCAGTAAAGGTCGCGATCTGCGGAACCGTCGCATCAGCCAATGCAAGCCGCACTACCGCCGAACCGCGCAGGTCATGAAACGTAAGGCCTGAAAGACCCGCCGCCTTGGCCGCGGTTGCCCATGACGTATTTCATGTAGATGACGCGCAGGCGCGAGGCGAAATTATTGTCGTTGACGACGAGCGGAAACTGAGCGCTCTCGGCCCACCCCTTCGACACGAAGCCTCGTCGTTGTCGCCACTCTGTATCTAAATAACTACAAATACGTTCTCGTCCTCGACCTCAACTTTGAACTGTCGTAGCCGAAGCTTTCCGTGATCGGCGACCGAGCGTCCGTCTGAGAGGTCGAACTCGAATCCATGCCAAGGGCAGCGAAGTATTTGCCCCGGGCGCTCCGAATGTAGATCGTTCGGGCAATCGCTCGTGACGTATCCTGTCAGGCACGCATATTCCAAATTGGCGCCTTGATGGGGACAGCGGGCGGCCACCGCCTTGATGTCGTCGGCCGGCAATCGTGTCAGCAAAATAGTGCCGCGTCCGACAGCGACCGGCTTTATGACGCCGGTAGCGATTTCATTCAGCCTGCACACAAGATGTCTGGTCATTGCGCCGGCGCCTCGAGGCCGTAGAGGTCCGCACCGTTCTTCCAGAAGATCTTCTCGCGCAAATCGTCGGGCAACGAATTCGGGATCGAAACCCGCGGATCGTCGAAGTCGAAGTGAGGATAGTCGGTCGAAAAAACGAGATATTCATCGCCGCCCATCAGGTCGATGAGCTTGAGCCATTGATCGCCGGAAAGGTCTTCCGTCGGCTGCGTCGAGAACCGCAGCCGGCTGCGCATATGTTCGCTCGGAAGTTTCTTGACCCAAGGCACTTCGACTCTCCCCTGGCGATATTCGCGGTCCATTCGCCACATGAGGTGCGGTAGCCAGCTGAAGCCGCCCTCGAGGATAATGAACCGGAGTGAAGGATAGTTATCGAACACGCCATTGAGAATGAGGCTGATCACTTCTGCCATCATCGAGGTCGGCAACAGTGCGTGCCGTTCGATGTAGTGCAAGCCGAGGCCAAACGGCCCTTCCGCCAAGATCGTATGGTGAAGCGCGATGACCAGGCCATGCCGCTCCGCGGCGGCGAAAATCGGCCGATACATCGGGTGGCCGTAGGCGATGTCGTCAACAACCGGCAGCATCACCTGCTTGATTTGCGGATGCTCTGCGATCCGGTCGATCTCACGCGCAGCCGCTTCTGGGTCGCGAGCATTGATCTGAATGCTGCCGATGAAACGCGAGTCCTTAGAAAGCCAGTGCTCGATGACGTAATCGTTGTAGGCCGACGCCAAGGCCGAGCTCAGGCCATATTGGAGCTTGAGCATAGTGGGATAGAAATATCCCGTTAGGACCGTATAAGTTTCATTATACGGGTCGAGCAGTTGGCGGCGCATGAGGCCGTAGTCGCTAACCGACGCCGATCCGTCGGCATTGCGTACATCGGCGCGGTTGCCAGAACCCGGCGACGTATAGCAAAAGGGCTGACTGAAGCCCCGCCAGGCGCCGCGAGCGATCCACTCTCTATAGGGTTCCGGCAAATAGGGAACCAGATCGCGCACGCCGGAAAAACTCTCATGAACGTCGGTGTCAATCAGCAGCATTGCGTGACCTCATTGTTACGCCACTCGACGACCATCGCCTCCACAAAAATCGAGACGAAACATACTGCTTTTATAATAGCGGAATGAGGCCGCCGCAAGCAGTAACTGGCCGACGCTCAAATTGCGATCATGCGTGTCACAGCCGGCAGCCGCAAATCCACGCGCGCCACTCGGACGGCGGCGACGGCCTCCGCGTCAAGTTGATCCGCGAACGCGCGGTCGAGCTGGATGCTGCCTTCGCTGACCGTCAATGGGCGTGAGAACAATCCGCGCCGCTGTTTGAGAAAACCGTTCATCTCGCCGGCCGTCGTCACCATCTTGGCAGCGACGCAGGCCTCCATCCAGCAGCCGATCTCGGTCGCAACACCATTGCCGAGCACTGCGCCGAAGCCGAGATCCTTGACGCGCGCAAGCGCCTTTTCCAATCGCTCGACGCTGCCAAGCTTCATCAGCTTCAGCTTGATGATATCGGCAGCACCCAGCGTGGCGGCTTTTTCAACGTCAGCCATCGTATAGATCGACTCGTCGAGCATCATCGGCACGTCCGCCAGGCGTTTGACCGCGACAGCGGCGTTCCAGTCGCCCGACGCGCAGGGTTGCTCGAATAGTTCGATGCTATTCGGATTGAGCTTCCGGACAAACCGACAGCCGCCGTCTTGCGAATAACCCCGGGCGCTCAATGTTTCTTGGATAAAGCGAACGCTGACAAGATCGGCGTCAACGTTCCAGCCGACCTTGACCCCGATCGTTTTATATCCGGCGTCGAGTAGCCGTTCCAATTCGGCTTCAATGTCAGCGGGCTCGGTCTCGTTCAGAATGGCCAGAATCGGCACCGAGGCCGGTGCCGCTTGCAATGTCGCGCAGCCCGCAGCCATCTCGGCGGCCGAACCAAACGCGGCTGCCGTAAAAGGATTTTCTACGCGCCAGCCGGATAGGAGGTCGTCGATCGCGGCGAGCGGCTTGCCAAGCAATTCCGGCCCGATCGCCTGCGCGGCCTGCCAGCATTGTGCGAGCGTCTCTTCGGTGTAACCGGTGAGGATGGTGGCTTCGCCGACACCAGTGCAGCCATCCGGCAAAGTGACAGACACTGTTAGCGTGTCGAATGCTTCGACATTGGCGAATGCCAGTTTATATGGGGTCTTGAGCGGCACTTTGAGGAGGTCGAGCTCGATCCGGTCGAGATAAACCGAAGACATGGTCGCTTCCCTCCCAAACTGGCGATACACCAGCCCTACCGACGATGCCCAGTTTTCTGACGCCAGCTCGGCATGTGGTCTGGCTCGCTATAGCAAACCGCGCGTCAGCTTTTCCGCCGCGCGGCGCAACGCGGGTGCATGCTTACGCGCTGCATCGACGCTTAGTCGGGCGACCGGCGCATGCAACGCGAGACCGGCGACCATCTCTCCGCTGGCGTCAACAATCGGAACGCTTAATCCCACCGCGCCGAGCATGAATTCCTCGTTGTTAACCGCCAAGCGTTCGTCCCGAATGCGCGCCAGCTCTGCCTCAAGGCGTTTGCGGCTCGTGATAGTGTTGGGCGCATAGGCGCGCAGTTCAATTTCATCGAGCAGCGCCGCGCGCAGCGCAGTCGGCATCAGGGCAAGAAAAAGTTTGCCCGTTGCCGTGCAATGCAGCGGGACGCGCGAGCCCGCGCTTAAATATGTGCGCAGCGGCCAATTGCACTCAACGCGTTGCAGATAAGTAACGGAAGTCCCCTCCAGCACGCCGAGATTGATCGATTCGCCCAACTCGGCGACAAGCCGTTCGAGAATCGCTCGAACCGGCAACGTCCGCGCGGAAAACACCAGCGCGCGCAGCGAAAGGCGCGTTAGCCTGTCGCCGAGCACATAGCGTTTGCCGGACAAGTCGCGCGTGACGAGCCGTGCGTCTTCGAGACTCTTGAGCAGCCGGTGAATGGTGGCCTTCGGCAGATCTAACTGGCTCGCCAGCTCCGCCAGCGTCAAAGGGTGAGCGCCCTCGACCAAGCGCTCCAGCAGTGAAAAGCCCTTTTGCAGCGCGGAACTTCCGGTGTGCGCGTCGGCCGCTTCCGCTACCGCCGCATTGCGGGCGGGTCGCGGACGCGCATTGCGCTGCGTTCTCATGGCGGCCCTCAAGACCACGGTCCCATGCGACTGAGCGCCGCCAGTTCGCAGGCGCCCGAAGATGCATATCTATCATGAAAAAATCGGTATGTAATATCCCGAAAAAATCTGGTCGGCTGTTACGCCTCGTTGACCCTCCTCGTGGCTTCGGCCGCTGGCGACACGGCATTGGACCCGAAAGCATGGAGCCATCCGGTTGCATCAGGCGATGCTCGTCGTCGCCGTGCTCGGTCTGAGTGCGCTGCATGGGCCGCTGTTTTAAGCTCGCTTACGACAATCAGCGGCATGACCGCTGTTCCATTTGTGGAGCTTTGCGTCCTGGCGATGCTACGGTTCTGCTCTTAGCGGACTCTGGCGCCGCGTCAGTCACCGAGTAGAGGCAGCAACATGAAAGCGATCAGAATCGAGAGGTTTGGCGGGCCGGACGTGTGCCGCGTGGTCGACGTCGAAAGCCAGGGGCCAGCCGCTGGCGAGGTCAGCATGCGTCTGGCTTACGGCGGCATTAATTTCATGGATATCTATATGCGTAATGGGACCTATGCGCGGTCTCACACGTACCAGACACCGCTGCCGATGACGATTGGCATGGAAGGTGCCGGCAAGGTGAGCGTTGTAGGCGATGGCGTGACAGATTTCGCAGTCGGCGACCGCGTTGCCTTCTGCCTCGTACGCGGCGCCTATGCGGAAACGGTCAACGTGCCGACATGGAAGGCCGTCAAGGTGCCGGATTCCGTCGACTTGCGTATCGCGGCTGCCTTGATGCTGCAGGGATCGACCGCGCACTACCTGAGTCATTCCGCGTTCCCGCTCGGCGCTGAGCATACCTGTCTTGTCCATGCCGGCGCAGGCGGCGTCGGCCAACTGCTGATCCAACTCGCGAAAGCGCGCGGCGCGCGCGTCGTTGCCACTACCGGCAACGAAGAAAAAGCCTCGATCGCGCGCAAATGCGGTGCCGACGAAGTGATCCTGTATCGCGAAAGAGATTTTCGCGAGGAAACGCTCCGCTTCACGCGCGGACAAGGAGTCGATGTTGTCTATGACTCGATTGGCCGCGATACGATTCATCGCAGCATCCGTTGTTTGAAAAAACGCGGACTGTGCGTCCTATTCGGCGCCAGTTCCGGCGTGGTGCCGTCGATAGAGCCACTTGAACTAGCCGAAGCCGGGTCAATCTTTTTCACGCGCCCGCATCTCGCCGACTATATGCGCGATGCCGCTGAAATCCGTGGTCGTGTTGGCGACCTGTTTGATCTCGTGGCCAACAACCGCTTGCGCGTCGCCATTGATCGGGAATTTCCGCTGTCGGAAGCAAGCGCTGCCCACGCCTACCTGGAGGCGGGTAAGACGCGAGGCAAGCTGCTGCTGCGATTGTGACAGCAACGGCGGGGCATTTGCAGAGTCTCATTGCGTGAAAAAATTGGCTATGGGCAGGTGGATTTCGTACGGCTATTTCCGTCCCTTCGAGCGGGACGATTGAGGATTGCAGGAAATATGGCCAGCGGTGAAAATGGGGTGTCGATACCGACGGATATCGCGATGAAAGTGCATTGGTCGCCGGTTAATGTTATCAATGTTAACTGAGAGCTGGCTGCATGCGTGAATATGCAGTGAGCACCGACCAGGACTTACAGTTACCGTTGACACCCGAGGGCATGCGCAAGATCGCCGTGCGCGGTGTCGAGCGGGGACCGCAAAGTGGCGTTCATGAGCCGCTAAAGTTATCGCCCGCTCCAACAAGGTGACGCTCCGAATGCGAGATCACGCCGGAAGCGATCTGTGCGGCGAGCCCGGCTAGCGACACCGTAAGCAGCAGCACGAGCACGATGCGGCGTAATAAAATGGAGTCGATCCGCTTCGAATAGAGATTGCCCAGAACGGTGCCAGCAATGTAGATCGGTGCGAGAATGACTGCGCGCAAGAGCTCGGTGTGTCCAACGCGACCACCGACCGCGACGACCCCGAACCCTGCGGCTCCGGTGAAGAGCGCCCACAAAATGAAATTCGCTCGGCTCTGCACCGTAGATTGCGGGCCCACGTAGAGAAACGGCAGCATCGCCACGCCAAACGATGTCGCCCCCACGATAAGGCCGTTTATCGCACCGACCCCCACTAGTACCAGCGTAGAAAGCGGGCGATTGTAGCGCCACCCTGCGATTAGCACGATCGAGAACAACGCGACCGCGGCATAGATCGCCTGCATAACCGCGTGGGTGTCGAAGCCGAGCAATACACGGGCCCCGAGCGGTATCGAGATCAAGGCTCCGACTATGATCTTGGCAACGGTCGCGAGCGAGGCCTGGCGGACCGCGTCGCGGAAAAGCGCAATATTGCACGACACATCGACGAGGGAAGTCGTGCCGATCACTGAGACCGGGTCGTAAAAGAAACTAAGAACGGGCACCATGATCAGCGGACCGGCGAAACCCGAAAGCCCGCGTACAGCTCCCGCAACCAACGCGACGGAAAAAAGCGTAACAGCATCGAGACCCGACACGATTCGCCCCCGGATGGTGGTTTCAGGGGTGGCTCACACGGTGCCGTTCACGCCGGCTGCAGAGCTAAGGCGCGCTCGATTTCCTGAAGGCCGGTTTCGATGTAGTGAGTGCGCTCGTGCGCGGCCAAGCCATCGGCGGCAGCCGTCAGGTCAAGCACGCGTTGGCACACTTGGCGAACCACAGCCTCGTCTTCTTCGCTGGACGCCCGCCGTGGAATGTCAAGGATCGAGTTCTGAGTGTAGCAATAGTGTCGTCCCTCCAGTGTCGTGCGAGCAGCCATCCGCTCCGGCGCCGCAGCCGGATTCTTGCCACGGATCGCTTCGCGTAGCAGCTTGCGGGCGAGATAAACCCCAATGTCACCCGCCATCGGGTTCTCGAGCGCATGGATTGCGATCGGTCGTTGGCTCTTGATGGCTTCCCAATCTCCGGGCGCGCGCTGCCCTTCCTCGTAGGTGCGATCGCCGACTTGGCCTTCAAGGAAGTCCATATCATCCCAGCCGAGCCTCGCGCGGTTTCCTTTGCGCAAAGGGTCGATCGAGTCGCCAAACATGCGCCAGCCGTAGATGATCGTATTGGTGTCGTCGACCGGCACGTACCAGCGACTCATATGCACGCGATGAAACAGCCGGCGTTTCGCCCCGTCCTCGAAGAGATAGGCATGTTGCGTAACATTGGGGAGAATCACGTCGTTGATGCGTACCCAGATGCGATCCTCGATGCGCCGTCCGGCTATGAACACCATGCCCGTTCCATCGCGCACGGGTTTGTAGCTGAGCTGCGGCAGTTGCGCGAACGCGTAAGAGAGCGAAGTCGGTCCTGGGTCGGTGCCCGGAACCACCATGTTGTTGTGCAAAAAAGCGGTGTGCATCTGGTCACAGATGTTGTCCATTACCTGTAGCCAGTTGCATGGGAAGACGTTCGAGAACGGCACAAGATCGAGATCCGGGTAGGCGTCGTAGGCGTCGTAATCGGGAAAATCGGGCTTTTTGTCCGGTGCGCCCATATAGGCGAACACCAGGCCTGCGCGCTCGAGCGCGGGGTACGCGCCTTGGGATACCGTTTGCTTGAGTTTCCTTCCCTTGTCGGGCTCACCCGGCACTTCGATGATGGTGCCATCAACATCGTACTGGAAACCGTGATAGCAGCAGCGGATTCCGCACTGCTGCACGATGCCAAATTCCAGCGACGTTCCACGATGGCAGCAATGGCGGTGCAGCACGCCGATCTTGCCTCTGCCATCTCGGAAGGCGACCAAATCCTCGCCGAGGATGCGGATGGCGCGCGGCAGTTCCTTGAGTTGCTCCGACAGACAAACGGGCTGCCAGAACCCCCGCATGTACTCGCCGAGTGGCGTGCCCGGCCCAACCCGCGTTATCTCGGCATCATACGCGGGGATATCCGTCTTGAAGTACCCGCTGTACGCGGCATTCTTCACGTTGTGGGGTACTGCCTTCGGATTCAGCGTGCTCATGAGCGTTCCTCTCGATACCCACTTTTTGGATTTCGACGTTCCGCGCCGGCCCGTTGATTGTTTCTGCACGTGCGCCGCCGCGCTCGGAGTTCTAATCAGCGGAGCATGTATCCATAAATCTAGACCGCGATAATTTCAAGTGGTACCGTTCAAATGAGACAAGCTGTCTCGAATTTTGAGAAAAACACTATCCACTCGTGAGGAACCCCATGAAAGCCATAGTGATGACCACGCCCGGCGAGCCGGACGTGCTCGAATTGCGCGACGTACGCAAACCCGAAGTCACACGTCCCACCGACCTGCTCGTGCGCATCCAGGCGGCAAGCATCAATCCGCTCGACACCAAAGTGCGCAAGCTCAACATGTTCTATCCCGATCGCCTTCCGAGCATACTGGGGTGCGATGGAGCAGGGGTAGTTGAGGCCGTCGGCGCAGACGTGACACGCTTTCGGCCTGGCGATGAGGTGTATTTCTTTAACAACGGCCTCGGCGGCGAGGCCGGATGCTATGCCGAATACACAGTGCTCAACGAGGCGTACGCCGCAAGGAAGCCTGCAGGGCTGTCGATGGCCGAAGCCGCCGCGTTGCCGCTCGTGTTGATCACGGCATGGCAGGCGCTGATCGATCGGGTAAACGTTCGGGCTGGCGAGACGATACTGGTTCATGCCGGTGCCGGAGGGGTCGGCCATCTCGCCATTCAATTGGCGAAGCACCTGGGCGCCCGCGTGGCCGCGACGGTCAGCAACGCGGACAAGGCCCGGTTCGTGGAATCCCTCGGCGCCGAGCGCGTCATCGATTACAAGGAACACGATTTCGTCGAGCAGACCTTGGCTTGGACGCGCGGCGTAGGTGCTGACGTGACGTTCGACACGGTCGGCGGCCCGACCTTCTGCCAATCGTTTGCGGCGACTCGAATCTACGGCCGCATCGCGACCCTGATGACGACCCCGTGCGAAGTGGCTTTGCTCAACAAGGCTCGCCTCCGCAATTTGACGATCGGCTACGTTCAGATGACCACGCCATTGTTCCTCGGCGATCATGCGCACCGATGTGAGCAGACACGCATCCTCGAGGACGGCGGGCGTCTGTTCGCTGAAGGCAAGCTGCGTGTTCTGGTAAGCGAAACATTACCGCTGGCCGAAGCCGCACAGGCACACCGCGTCGTCGAGGCAGGCCACACGAGCGGCAAGGTCGTGCTAGACGTGGACTGAGCCCAAACCGGGAGTATCTTCGCGCACAGGGTTATGCAAGAAGAGCGCGCCGCGCTCGGCGCCCTAAAGGCGCGCTTGGAGTGGATTGGTCGACGCCACGGCGCACGCACGCGTGACCGCGCGTATCGATACCGAAATGATGAATGTTATAAGGCTCGTCATGGAAAAAGCAGTTGCCGCACCTTGCCGACCGCCACTTACCGCGCGGACCCGGCCATCATCTTAGAGATCGCTTCCGCACAGCGTTGCATGGCCGGCACGTGGTTCATCACCCGGTCGGCTTTCAAGCGCGCGGTCGGCGCGTGGAGCGAAACCGTGGCGCAGAGACGCTTGCGCGCGTCGTAAACGGGCACGGCGATACCGATCAAGCCCTGCATGAATTCCTCGTCGTCGATGCTGTAGCGCGCTGCGCGGATCTTCTTCAGCTGCTCCTCGAGTTCTCGCCTGTCCGTGATCGTTCGGTCGGTGTATCTCAGCAGGGGTCCCGCCAGCAGTCGCCGGCGCCGCTCCGCAGGCATGAAGCTCAAAAACAGCTTTCCACTCGCGCCGCAGTGTAACGACACGCGTGAGCCCAGTTGCAGATGCGTACGCAACGGCCACTGGCACTCGACGCGATCGATATAAACAACCTCGTTGCCGTCGAGAACCGTGACATTGACGGTCTCACCTACCTCGCGTGCAAGCGCTTGCAGCACACTGTGCCGCGCCGCGCGATGTGAGCTATGCATCAGACTGTTGATCGAGAGATCGAGCTGTCGCTGGCCGATGACGAAGCGCTTGCTCCCGAGCTCGCGCTCTAGGTAGCCGAGCCGCTCCAACCCGACGCACAATCGATACACCGTCGCGCGCGGCACGCCGACCCTACCGACGAGATCCACCGCGCCCACGGGATCATCGGATTCAGCGATGGCTTCCAATACGGCGAAGAGCCGCGCGCCTGGCGAATCGGGCTGCGTTTTTTTCCTAACGAGTTGCGGAAGCTCTCTGACGACGGAATGCCCTCTCGCCGCATTGGCCGTGTCTCGCCGCCTAATCCTCATCGAGGCTTGATCTTTCAAGGTCCGCGGCTCCGTCGAGTGCGATCGAGCATGTGAATCATACCAACTAGGTAGCGTACTGCCGTATCACAGGTCGAGTACGAGCAACGGCGAGGTCGCGCGCGAGCAGCAAATCAGCATCTCATGCCTCTTTTCCTCGTCGTCGAGGATGTAGTCGCGGTGGTCAGGTACGCCTTCAAGATAGCGTGTCTTGCACGTGCCGCAAAGCCCGGACTCGCATGAGGTCTCCACCTCGATGCCGTGCTCGCGCAGCACTTGCACGATCGACTTGTCGTTCGGCACTTCGAACACAGCGCCGGTGCTCGCGATTTTTACCTGGAACCCAACTCCAATCGCATCGTGCATATCACCGGGCGCTACGGGCTGGGGCCGCGCGCTTGCGCTTGCTCTAGGCGCGTCTGCGCTCAGCGCGAAGTATTCGCAATGCACAGTGCCGGCCGGCCAGTGCGCCGAGGCACGACGTACGGCACTCATGAAGCCATTAGGGCCACAGTAGTACAGGTGCGTGCCCTCATCATGCGATTGAAGGAGCGCACTGATATCGACACCCTGAGCCGGATTGCCGCCGTCGTGGTGTATGAAGGCGCGCCCGCTTTGGCGCATGTCCTGCAGGTCTGCGAAAAACGCGGTGCGCTCGGGCGATCGCGTGCAGTAGTGCAACGTGAACTCAGCCCCGGTGGCGCGCAGCCAGTGGATCATCGCAATCATCGGAGTGATGCCGATCCCGCCTGCTAGCAGCAGGTGACGCCGAGCCTCCTCGCGCAATGGGAAATTGTTGCGCGGGTGGGAGATTGCCAAAATGCGCCCGACGTGGACGTGCTCGAAGATCGCCTTGGATCCGCCGCGACCCTCCGGCTCGCGCTGCACCGCGAATACGTAATGCCTTCGATCGGCGGGGTCGCTGCAAAGTGAGTACTGGCGGATACGCTGATCGCGGAAATAAAGGTCGATGTGGCTCCCGGCTCCGAAGGCGGGCAGCAGCGCTCCCGAAGGATCCACGACCTCGTAGGCGTTGATGTTTTCAGCCTGATACACGATCGACCGCACTCGCACGAGAAGGCGGTTCGGCCCCAAGCGACAAAGCTCCTCTGGCGTAAGCTCGGGCTTGTCCGTTGCAGCCATATCGGATCCTCGATGCCATTGGAGGGAAGCAAAAACTGCTTGCCAAACTTAAACACTTCTGGATACGCTTCAACCCATGAAGTAAGACGAAAAATCTCAAAAACACGAAATTTCGATTCTGTAATGCCGCCTAAAGGGTACTGGCGCAACGATACCCTGGCGGAAAGCTCTGGTGAGGACAGAACAAGGGAGAGGCAAATGCCGATGGACAGCAGTGGCAATTCGCGGCGCGATTTCCTACGCCGAAGCGTGGCCGTAGCTGGTGCGGTCGGGCTGGGTTCGCGGTTCGCGTTTACCGGGTCTGCCAACGCCGCAGCTGCCGCCACCGAGTGGGGCTGGCCCCAGCCGTACGAGACAGTGTCCCCCAAGTCGATCGAGTGGCTCAAGTCCAAGGGCTGGTGGCCACTTCAGGTTTCCTGGAATCCCCTGTGGTCGGACGGCAACGTGGTGCTGTTCGTGATGCGGCAATACAAATTGCTCGAGAAGCGCGGCCTCGAGGTAAACTACCCCGCCTTCCTCGCCGCTGGGTTCATGAATGAGGTTTACATTCCGGGCAAGATTCAGATCGCCCAGGCAGGATCGCTGGGATTGCTGCGCGTCATCGATCTCAAGATTCCAACCGCGGCGCTGTGCACGTACCCTGCACAGCGGCAAGCCTTTCTGGTGCCACCCAACTCGCCGCTGAAGAACGGACTCGCCGACGTCAAGGGCGGGAAGGTTCTCGGCCGTCCTGCCGTTTGTGGCGTCACGATCGGCAGCACGACCCACCTCGGCCTGCTCATCGCGGCGAAGATTCTCGGCCTCACCGAAGGCAAGGATTTCATACTGAAGAACGCCGGTCCTGGCGAGATCATCACCATGCCCGACGGCCTCGATGTCGTGGCGATCTGGGAGCCGAACGTGCTGCTGATGGCCGAGTTCCGCAAGAACGCGCGCATCCTCGAACTCATTGATCCCTATGAGGTGTTCAACGGGTATTCATATGCGCGTGGGGAGTTGGAACAAGACGCCCCGGACGTGCTGCAAGCTTACACCGACGCGTTCGTCGAGGCGCTGCTCATCGCCCGCTTGCACCCCGATCAAGTGCTCGCCGAATTCGCAGCCGACCCATCGCAGCATGGACGCGACCCGGGCCTTATCAAACGTGATGTCGAAATCCACGTGCTCGATCCGAAGCCGACGATCAGCTACCCATTCGAGAACACGAAGGGATTCTGGATCCCGCTCGAGGCGTATCAGGCAGGCGTGATGGCCGATGCCCACGTGTTGCAGCGTCGTTACACCGACGCCGATTTCAAGGCCGTGCTGCGACCGCAATATATGACCAAGACGTTCGCCAAACTCGGATGGGCGGTGCCTAGGGTGCCACCCTTTGTGCCGGCCGATTGGAAAGGCGAAGCCGGCAAGCCGCCTTACCCGCCGTACGGGCTCGTGTACATGGGGAAGCAAGACTTTCCGCAGCCTGGCGACTTGGTCAAAGAGTGGTCCTTTGGCGGTCGGACCTACCGTCCCTAACCGGCAACCTGGAGGAGCACTATGACGGCTGCCCTGAAGCAGTTTCGATCCTCCTCTGCGCCGCTACCCGACCGGGTGGAGATGAATAATATGGTGGCGCCTGAACCCCGGGACAACGCGGCCTTTGAAGCCCGGAAGCACGCGCCCATTCAACCCAGGGAGAACGCGGCCTTTGAAGCCTGGGAGAACGCAACCGAGGAAGACGCGCAAGTCTCTTTGAGGG